>NPIE01009442.1_pt1 | contig 39759 bp, 34 predicted proteins | sample 8637661 | NCBI WGS metagenome assembly NPIE01 (sample SAMN07420842, study PRJNA396082) | bioreactor metagenome | isolation source: sample BA12 brine-fed electro-methanogenic bioreactor BA | place: Japan: Kochi | collected 2016-12-09 | reverse complement strand
ATTGGATTCCAGCACCACCACCAGTCCCTGCCAGGGATTTTCAAATTCGTTTTCGATATCGGCGAACCGGTTCATTCGAATCAGCGGGATCAGGGCGTTGCCGTCCAGAATCATTTCCGCTTTTCCCTCCACCGTGCTGCAGTTGGACCGATCCGGCCGGAAAGACCGGCTCACCGCCAGGGTGGGAATGATATATTTTTCTTTTCCGATGCGCACCAGCATCCCGTCGATGATGGCCAGGGTCAACGGCAGTGCAATGGTAAAACGGGTCCCTTTTCCCGGCCTGGAAGAAATGGTGATTTCGCCCCTGAGTTTTTCAATGGCCCGCTTGACCACGTCCATGCCCACACCCCGGCCGGAAATATCCGTGATTTCGCTGGCCGTGGAGAATCCCGCCGCCATGATCAGCTGGTCCACCTGCTGGGTGGTCAGATTGTCGCCGGATTGAATGATTCCCGAAGAGATCGCCTTGGCACGGATCTTCTCACGGTCCAGTCCTTTGCCGTCATCCTCGATCTCAATCACGATATTGCCGCCCTTGTGAAAGGCCCGCAGCGTGATTTTTCCCTGGGCCGGTTTGCCCGCTTCCTTTCGTTCCGCTTCCTGTTCGATGGCATGGTCCACGGCATTGCGGATCATGTGAACCATGGGATCGTACAGCGCCTCCACCACGTTCCGGTCGATTTCGGTTTCTTCTCCGAACATCTCCAGTTTCACTTTTTTGCCGGACCTCCGGGAAAGGTCTCTGACCAGGCGGATCATCTTCATGAACGTGGACTTGATGGGCACCATGCGCATGGCCATGGCCACGTTCTGCATGCTGGTCACGATCTGCCCCAGCTGGGCCAGGCTGTTGAGCAGGGCCGGGTCTGACGAGGCTTTCTGCCGGAGCATGGACTGAGCGATCACCAGTTCCCCGGCCAGGTCCACCAGATCATCGAGCTTGGCGGTGCTGACCTTGACCTGGGCCCCGGCTTTTCTCTGCAGGGATTTCTGCTTTTCCAGCGCCGCGGTCACATCCTGTTCTTCCACCAGATGATCGGCGACAAATATCTCCCCGATAGGCTTGTCCGGATTCTGCCGCTGTTTTTCCAAAGCAAGGGACACATCTTCTTTTCTGATTTTCCGGTCCCGGACCAGAATCCCGCCCACCTTGCCGGAATCTCCGCTCATGATCAGTTCCGGCAGCTCCCGGAGCTGATGGGTGATGGTGTCGATATCGATGTCTTCATCCATGGGCATGCGGCCCTGGCTCACCCCTTCCCGGGTACGCTGCAGCAGCAGCTTCATGATATCCACGGACGCCAGAATGGCATCCGTGGCCACATCGTTGATCAGAAACTCGCCGTTTCTGGCCTTGTCCAGAAAGGTTTCCGTGGTATGGGCCAGGGTGTTCATCCTGGTGAGTTCCAGAAACGCGGACACCCCCTTGATGGTGTGAAAGGGGCGGAAAATATCGTTGATAATCTCTTTGTTGCCCGGATCCTCCTCCAGCTCCACCAGATGGATTTCGATGTTCTCGATATTCTCGGTGGATTCGGAGACAAAATCGGACAATATTTCCAGATCGTCGGCAGACAGTTCTTTACCGGGGGCCGGACCGGCATCCGGGGTCCCGGAAGATGAGGTGTCTTTACCTTCACCAAAAACATGCCGGACATCCGCCATATCCACGGACGGGGGGGTCCCGTTCTCCAGATCGGTCAACAGGTCCCGCAGGATCTCCACCCCGTTTTCCAGAGGGGTCATGTCCGTGGTTTCCGCCAGCACCACCCGGCCGGCATACCCTTTATACAGGGAAATCACTTCCAGGAACTCAGGCGCGTCCAGACCGGCCGCCGCCGCCGTCATCTCGTCCATGAGGTTCAATATGCGTCCCATCCCGTCGATGTCATCATGACTGACGATGGTCACCTGACCTGCCAGATCTTCCAGTTGTGTGCCAAGGGTATCCAGTCCCATTTGCCGTCCTCATCCCTGACTTCAGTGAAATCAGTAATAAATGTTGTCAACAATGCTGTCCTGTCCTTCCATTATCAGCCCGATTCATCCAGTGTCAAGGAGAATGTTTCCCGGTCAATTGTTCACATTGACATTTACGGCCCGTCCCGATATATTTACCGGATAATCATGGCCCTGAAACCACCTGACCGACAACGATACATAAACCGGATGAATGACAATTTATGACTGTGTCTGCCGATATCACCCCGTCCCAGCTCGACACCCTGTCCAAACTGATTTACCGCGAAACCGGTATCGTTATCGGCGAAAAAAAACTGGCCCTGCTCCGGGCCCGGCTGGCCAAACGGATGCGGTTCACCCAGAAGCGGTCGGTTTCCGATTACATGAAACTGCTGCAACAGGATCAGACGGAATTTCTTCATTTCCTGGATGCCATCACCACCAATCATACCTATTTTTTCCGGGAAAACCGCCATTGTGAATACCTGGTCTCCCAACTGGACCCGTCCGCTGCCGTCAAAATCTGGTGCGCGGCCTGCTCCAGCGGCGAAGAACCCTATTCCCTGGCGGCCCAGCTGCTGGATGCCGGCATCCGGTTTTCCATCTTTGCCACAGACATTTCAGAAACCATGCTGGCGGCGGCCCGCACCGGCATTTTTCCCAGAGAGCGGCTCAAACAGTTTCCCAGGCCCACCCTCTCCCGGTATTTCCAGCGGGGGCACGGCCGGCGGGAAGGCAGCGTGCGGGTCAAACCCGAAGTGCGGCGCCATATCACGTTTGCCAGGTTCAACCTCATTGCGGACCGCCCTTCGGACATATTTGACGTGATTTTCTGCAGAAACGTGATGATCTATTTCGACACTCCCACCCGGCAGCAGGTGGTGGACCGCCTGGTACCCGCGCTCAAGCCGGGCGGCTATTTTTTCGTGGGACTGTCCGAAAGCCTGAGCGGCGTCCGCCACCCGATGAGCAACCTGATTCCCAGCGCTTACCGAAAAAACTGACTTGGCAAGGAGGAACCCCTTTCATGACCCCGAAAATCAAAGTGCTGATCGTTGACGATTCCGCCGTGGTCCGCAAAATTTTTACCCAGCAGCTGGAAAAAGCATCCGGCATCGAAGTGGTGGGGACCGCCCCGGATCCCTATATCGCCAGGGAAAAAATCGTGCGGCTCAAACCGGATGTCATTACCCTGGACATTGAAATGCCCCGCATGGACGGCATCACCTTTCTCAAGCATTTGATGAAATCCCATCCCATGCCGGTGATCATTGTCAGCTCCCTGACCCGGAAAAGCAGCAAGCTGGCTCTGGAAGCCCTGTCTTTAGGGGCACTGGAAGTGTTGTCCAAACCGTCCGTGGCCTATTCCGTGGGCGACATGGGGGAACAGCTCATTGAAAAAATCAAGGCCGTGGCCGTGGTGGATGTCAAATCCCGGCTCCAGAAAAAACAGTCCCTTCCGGAATCCCCCCGGGCCCTGTACGCCCCCAAAGCCCTGGCCGAGACCACCAACAAGCTCATTGCCATCGGGGCGTCCACCGGCGGTACCGAAGCCCTCAAACAGGTGCTGACCAAAATCCCCCGCAACTCTCCGGGGATCCTGGTGGTCCAGCACATGCCCCCCAATTTCACGGCCGCCTTTGCCGAACGGCTGAACGGCCTGTGCGAGATCTCCGTCTCCGAAGCCAGAAACGGAGAGGCCATCACCAACGGCAAAGCCCTGATCGCGCCGGGGAATTTTCACATGCTGCTGCGGCGCAGCGGCTCCAGTTATTATGTCCAGATCAAGTCCGGCCCCCGGGTGCACCACCAGCGTCCGGCCGTGGACGTGCTGTTCAAAACCGTAGCCATGCACGCCGGGGCCAATGCCTTAGGAATCATTCTCACGGGCATGGGCGCGGACGGGGCCCAGGGACTGCTGGCCATGAAACAGGCCGGGGCCTACACCATCGCCCAGGACGAAGAGTCCTGCGTGGTGTTCGGCATGCCCAAGGAAGCGATCCGGCTCCAGGCCGTGGACAATGTGCTGCCCCTGGACAAAATCGCCCAGGCCGCTCTGTCCAGGATTGTCAGAAATTCAGTATAATGGTTTGGTGTAAGCATGGATGATCAGACAGCACATATGGCGGTGGCGGATTATTTTCTGAGGCCCGGGTATATTTACATGCCGGACAAGCCCACGGCCATTTCCGCGGTGGTGGGGTCAGGCGTGGCCGTGTGCGTGTATGACAAAAAACGCAAGGTCGGCGGCATGAACCTTTACAAACTGCCGGCCAACAAAAAAGAGCAGGACACCTTTCCCATTTACGGCAACGTCGCCACCAAGGCCCTGGTGATCATGCTCCTCAAACGCGGATCCAAACGCCGGCATCTGAGGTCCCAGATTTTCGGGGGGGCTTTCAATCCGGATGTATCCGACAGGGACGTGGGCAAAGAAAACATTGCCATGGCCCGACGGATCCTGAACCGCATGGGGGTCTCCATTGTTTCCGAAGACGTGGGCGGGGCCCTGGGCAGGAAAATCGTGTTCAACACCCTGACCAGTGACGTGGCGGTCCTCAAGACCGAAGGGGTGCGAAAATCCGACTGGTATCCGTATCACTCCGACCGTTGATGCCTGATACATCGAAAAGATACGGGGAAAATATCTGATGGCATGGTTTATGCTTTATTCTCAGACAGTATAAATTGTTTCAAGGACCCAACGATGCCGTATCATGTTATCAGACAACCAGGAACAGGAAACCGGAAATGAACAAACCCATTCTGATCATCAGTGACCAGGAAACCGACCACCACCAGTTTACGCACCTGTTGGAAACCAGGGGATACACCGTTCAAGGCGCACACCCGGACCAGGCCATCGCCCTGCTGGACCAAAGCGACGGCTTTTCGGCGGTAATCATGGATTACGACCTGGGCCGGGACCGGGTCCATACCTGTCTGGACAAACTGCAACACCTTCACAGCACGGCCTGCATGATCCTTTACGGCCGCAACGCCACCCCGGACAATATCTCAGAGGTACTGCAAAAAGGCGTTTACGCCTATCTGGAACGCCGGCTCATTCCGGACCGGATCGTTGACACCCTGCTGGGGGGCCTGGAAAACCGGAAAGCCTTTATCCACATCATCAAAATGATGGATCAGCTGGAAACGGAAAAAGCGGCCCTGAAACGCAGAAACCAGGAACTTCATTTCATCAACCGGCTCAGCCGCAAAGTGGCCTATGACCTGCACTGGGATGAAATCATGCCCCGGATTCTGGATGCCGGGCTGATGGAGGTGGTGGATCTCACCCTGTTCGCACTGCTGTACCGTATCGGAGACGGGTGGCACCTCACCTGCCATGCCCCGGACAAAACCATCCGGCCGGCCACGTTCAATGACATCAAACAGGACATGGCCGCCAAATTCATGACACTTTCCGGAGAAGATGTCGAGCCGGGCCGAATCTCCCACACCCAGCTGTCCCAGGGGGCGGAAACTGCCATCGACATGAGCGACATCACAGCCTATCCCCCACCTCTGATCCTGCCCCTGAACACCGGTTCGGTCCCCATGGGCATGGTCAGCATGGTGCCCCGCAGCCCCCGGGTATTCAGCCAGGACAATTCCGAACTGATGTCCACGCTGGCCAACATTCTGGCCATGTCCCTGAACAACGCCCAGAAATTCAACCGGCTCCGGGAACGGTCCGCCATTGACGGTTTGACCGGGCTGTGCAACCACACCCGCTTCAAAGAGGTGGTCAAACAGGAATTCGAACGCTCGGCCCGGTACGGCAAACCGGTCACCCTGGTGATGCTGGACGGGGACGGGTTCAAGGAAATCAACGACACCTATGGACATCTGGCCGGAGACATGGTGCTTCAGGAACTGGCGGGATGTTTGAAACAATCGGTGCGGGCCACGGACGTGGTGGCCCGGTATGGGGGGGATGAGTTTGCCATTCTTCTGCCGGAAACCGACCGGAAAATGGCGGAAATCATGGTGGACCGGATTGAGCGCCGTATCGCCGACCATGTGTTTGAATGGAACGGGGACCGGATCAGGGTAGGGATCAGCCACGGCATCTCCACCACGGCCAAAAACGACAACAGCCCCCGTCCGCTGCGTCAGATGGACGAACAGGACCTGATCCACCAGGCGGACATGAACCTGTACCGCATGAAACAGGCCCGGACCCGGAAATCCGAATAACCGCCCGGCTACACTTTCATGTCAAACATCAGGCCCACCATCTCCTGGAGCTTGGCAGCCAGGTTCAGAAACTCTTCCGAAGGAATCTCCCGGATCACGTCCCCGGTATCCTGGTCCGTGATCCGGACCATAATCCGGTCTGTTTTCTCATGAACCGAAAAATCCAGATGGGTGTTTTTCTGCTGAAGCATCTCCAGGGATACCTGGAGGTCCTCCACCATGGCCGACACCTGTTCGGCACTGCCGACAGACGCTTCAGGCTCTGATTTTCTGTCCCGGGGAAAAAGCTGGACCACACCGCTATCCGCGTCTGCCGGTGATGGCGCTGTCCGGAACGGAGCGCCACCCGTGCCGGCGGATCCGGCAGCAGCGGCTCCCGCAGCCGGGGGAACATATATTTTGCTCTGGGCATTCATTATTTCAATAGCCATACATCACCTTCCTTTGACAGGATCGTTATACCACCGGGTTTTACTTTTTTTGCGTATACGCGTCAAGCACCTGACGGGTACGAAGCGATTTTTCCCGCTGACGTATCAAGGCCCGGCTTTTCAGTTCCAATTTTGTCTGCACCGCCGTTACCTGTGCTTTCAATTTTTCAGCCCCATCCAGGCGAGCCGCGACGTTCATCGAATCCGCAGGATTGTCTGCTTCTATCTTTGTCAATTCCGCCATGGCGGCCCGGTGATCCTCCAGCAACCCCATCAGCTCCGGACCCGGGGCATCCGCCTCCAGGGCAGCCATGACCTGGTCATTGATCCGGGACAACCGGTCATACAATGCCAGCATCGGATCATCACACGGCAACGGACACCCTCCCGGTCATCTGATAAGCGGACTTTTCTGCATTGTCAAAAGAACGCATCGATTCCGGGCGGTGATTCATTTTATGCGTTTTTGCCGCCTCACAAAATGCTTCATGCAGATGTTCCAGAACCTGGGCAGCCTCATCCAGGGCAGCCACGTCTGTTTTCAGATTGGCAAGAATCAACCGGTCCATCATAAACCGGTACAGCCGGGACAGGTTTTCAGACATGTCACTGTCGACTTCATGGTCCAGGGCGCAATCCAGCTCGTTCAATATTCCAATGGCCCGGGAAATGCTTTCCCCCTTGACTTTGGGATTGTTGTCTTCGATTCCCATGCGGGCTTTTTTCAGATCCGTGGAAGCGGTATCCAGAAGAAGCAGAAGAATGTCTTCCTTTTTTTGAACAGCGACTGCGGCTTTGGCGTATCTGCCGTATCCTGAAGGTATCATAGACGGTTCCTTTTCAAACGCAAATCAATTCAGGTTATGTTTGGAATTTCCTTACTCTGCCCTATGTATCGGAACCTGGGGAAAAAACTTGAATCGATCAGGAAAAAAAACCGGAACAGGGATGGAATCAGGCCCGTGACGAAAACCTGGACTCCTCACCGGACTGAAACCGGGCCAGCCTGGCCGGGTCCGGGGTACCCAGGGTGATGTGAAGTCCGGCGCCTTGTCTGTGGGCACGGTTCACCCAGTTCCGGATCTCGGCGGCCAGGTGCTCCTCTCCCACGGCCTTGCCTTTGACACCGCCGGCCACGGGATTGTCCATGACCCCGGCATTGATGAATGTCCAGACATCCCCTTTGCGGGAAACAATGCCGGTATGGCCCCGGGTGGGGGTGGAAAACGACAGAATCTGGCCGGGGGCCAGTTTTCCGGACAATTCCCGCATGGCTTTGTCCACGGCCGCATCCACCTGATTGATCCGGTGAAAAGTGGTGACGTGCAGATCCCGGCTGATGGCCCGGGTCACGCCCTCTCCGGTCAGATGATGGTTGACGGCCATGCCGTCATTCACGGCCCGGTTGACCAGATACCGTCCCAGGCCTTCCCGGCCCCGGTACTGAACCCCCATGGTTTCCAGGCCGGCCACCACCAGTTCATAACAGTTCATGCGCTCATACGCGGTGCCCATGAACCGGGCCGCCGCCGTATCCAGAGAAACGGCCGGAAGATCCGTCTGCGGGTGAGAAGCGGCCATCACGAGTCCTGCCGGTTCCACCGGACCGGAAGCGTCGATGTTGCCCGGCCCGGCAACTGTCTGACCGGCCAGGTCGTCTCCCCACAAAATCTCCCGGGTGTCCGGATCCATGAAAATGGCCTCGCCTTCCGGGATCCTTGTAAACGGCTTGTCCGCGTTCACGGTTTCCGACAGGACATCCCAGCATATGGCGCTGTAAGGCCCCTGGACCAGCAGGTGGGACACGGTAGGGGCCTCCCGGGTCAACCGCCCCAGAAATACCGGTGATGACGGCTCATTTTTTCCGGACCCGGCAATTTCTGCCTGCACCGCATTCAACCGGACGGAAAAATCCTTTGATACGCCCGGACCGGATCCGGCAGGCTTTTTCCCTGAACCGTCCCGGTGCTCCGGTCCCGTCACCCATGATATCTGTGAATTTCCAACCGTCATGTTTTCCTTTCCGGCTGACTGTCCCAGCCATTCCCTGCTCATGTTGACACATCCGGCACACTGTCATGCACCCTTTCATCCTCCTTTCATGCAAAAGGTGTTCCAGAGAAAAAACATCCTGATTCAGTGTCAAGTTTTCAGTTCACCTGCCGATATAAAATGTATGACGTTGCAAATTTAACATACACCTGTCATACCCCCAGGAGGTTGTCATGATTTCCCATATCAGCGCCACAGGCCCGGCAACTGCGTATCAGCGGCAGCAAACCGGCCCATCCGTCAAAAACACGACACCATCCCCGGAAACATCTCCGGCCCCGGCTTCAGACACGCTGACATTGAACCGGACTGCCGGCACTCCCGGCACCTATGGCCCGGACAGCACGGACAACCTGCGGCAACTGATCGTCAATCTGTTCAGGGAACAAGGCCTGTCCGCCCGGATCGCAACCAGCGACACCACCATTGATTTCCGGGAGCTCACCCCGGAACAGGCCCGGGACCTGATCGCCGAAGACGGGTATTTCGGCGTGGAACAGACCTCGGACCGCATTTTTGAAACCGCTGTGGCCCTGGCGGGCAATGACCCGGAAAAACTGGAACAGATCCGGGCAGGCATCGACAAGGGATTTGAAATGGCGGCCCAGGCCCTGGGCGGGACCCTTCCGGACATTTCCACCCGGACCTATGACGCGGTCATGGAAAAACTGGATGCCTGGGCAAAAGGAGAACCGGCAGCCTGATCCGGCCGGCTACATCCCCCAGATCTGAACAGGAATTCCCCGGCAAATTTCGGTACGGTGAAAGATCTTGTCTTCCCAGGAGATGTCCGGATCCCGGTTGAAGATCACCAGATGGCCGTCCGTGGTACCGCAGGTGTCCATGTAGGTGCGGGTCTGGTCCAGGCCCTTGGCAATGGTTTGTTCCAGGCTTTTGTGCAGGACTTTGAGTTCCACCACCACCTTTTGCACCGGCCCCTGCCATCTTGTCCAGGCCGCCCTTCCCGCCTGCACTGCCGCTTCCTCCGTCTCCAGGGGCCACAGCACCAGCAGGTCCACCCGCTGCCTTCCCAGGCCGTACTCCCGCTCGATGCGACCCCCGGAATTGATGATCCGCTGAAGAAACGCCTGGAGCAGCAGCTGGGGCCCGGCTTCTTTATACTGGAACCGTTCCAGCCAGTGCGCTGAATGCTCCTGGAAAAATTCCTGGAATGCCTTCATGAGCTTGTCCATGTCCAGCCGGTGGTCCGGGGTGATGTACCAGGCGGTCTGGTGACTCAGGGTGTCCTGGGTGGAAGCGGTGAGCATCCGGGGAATGATTTCCCGGTAAATGGGATTGGCAATGGCCACCTGGGGCTTTCGGCGGATCAACCCCAGGTCGGTCACATACTGGATATCGTCTTCAGGCAGGTTGCCTGCCACCTCGGCCCGGCCGCTCAAAACCCCTTCGATCACCCTTTGGACACGGCTTTCCCGAAGTTTGTCCCCCAGCTGGTCCAGGTGGGTCTCCCGCCGGAGGATCAGGTTTTCCTTTGCCTGGTCCACCATCGCCTTGTCAATGGGCCGGGTCCGGTCCCGCCCGTCCTTCATCTCAAAACAGGCCTCATAGGCCAGGGCATTCACCAGCCAGGGCTGCCCCTGGCTCAGGTGCCAGATACAGGAAACCGCATCCGGGGTGAACGCCTGCCCGGTCTCATGGGTGTGCTGCTGCAAAAGCAGATCCACCTCTTTTTTCACAAAATCCCCCATGCGCAGAGATTTTGCCTTGATATTGAACGCGCTGCCGCCGGTGATAATCTCTTTGCCAGTGCCCGAATGGATCCGGTAATCCCGGACATCCCGCACCCCGCACAGCACAATGGACGTTGGAAACTGCCCCGGCCGCTGGGGATACCCGGAACGAATCTGCCGCAGCACCGAAATCAACGTATCCCCCACCAGGGCATCGATCTCGTCGAGCACCAGCACCACCGGCAGGTCACTTGCCTGGCAAAACCGGGTGAGGGCCATTTTCAGGGCAGCATGTTCTCCATATTCGAACAACATTTTTGATCCGTTTTCAGACAGAAATTCGTCTTTCAGATCATTTGACGCACGCTCTCCCAGCTCCACCAGGATGTTCTGCATCCCCTTGGCCACATCTTCCCGGGCTGTCTGGGCCGTCTCCACATTGCAGTACAGGGCCCGGTAATTTTTACCCGCATTCAAATGATCCACCAGCGCCAGCATGGACGTGGTCTTGCCCGTCTGACGCGGGGCGTGCAGCACAAAATACTTTTTCTGTGCCAGGAGCATCTCGATCTCTGCCAGATCGAACCGCTCCAGCGGCGGCAGGCAGTAATGGTCGTCGCAGTTCACCGGCCCGGCGGTATTGAAAAATCTCATTTCCTAAACTTTCGATAGGTTTACGACAGTATCATGGACATGATGAAATTCTACCCGGCCCGGGCGGGACCGTCAAGGCAAAACCTGCGGAGGGATTGAGGAAATGGCACGCAAAGCAGACGTCCGTCCCCGGCGGGGTGCCTCACTGCCGGCCTGGAATCCCTGCCGGGCTCCGACAGTCCGTCAGCGAGGCACCCCGCCGGGGACTCCGCTGTACAGAAGATGAGCGCCCCTCGATACCCCCGTTTCCCCTGCCATCAGCGACGAGTGTCGGGCATGACCCGTTTTGAATCTTGCTTTATCCCGGGGATATGATTAAAATAACTGTATGAATACGACAAAAAATCATAACGATGACTATGACAGCCCTTGGAAAGAGGGGATGGAGCTGTATTTCAAAGAACTAATGCAGTTCTTTTTCCCCGACATCGCGCGTGAAATCGCCTGGAATAGAGGGTATCAATTTCTTGACAAAGAATTGCAGCAGGTAGTGCGGGATGCCGAGATCGGCAGAAAGCATGCCGATAAGCTTGTCAGGGTATGGTCCTTACAGAATGAACCGTTCCATGTCATGATTCATATCGAGGTCCAGAGTGACAAAGACCGGGACTTTCCCAGACGGATGTACATTTACAATTACCGCATCTTTGACAAAAATAAACGGCCGGTCACCAGCCTGGCCGTTCTGGCGGATGAGGTCGGCTCCTGGCGGCCGAATGGGTATACCTCAGAGCAATGGGGCTGTGAGATCCACTTTAAATTCCCCATGGTAAAGCTCATCGATTACGCGGACGACATCAATGACCTGCTGAATCACACAAATCCATTCGCCATCATCACTGCGGCCCATTTGAAAACAAAGGCAACCAAAGACAATCCACAGGAAAGATACACCTGGAAATGGACCATTACCAGGGCGCTGTATGAAAAAGGCTTTTCCACAACAGACATCCTGAACCTGTACCGCCTTGTGGACTGGCTGATGATGCTGCCCCATGATTTAACCAAACAGTTTACGCAAAATTTGATTGCCTATGAGGAGGAAAAGAAAATGCCATATGTAACAAGTGCCGAGAGAATCGGAATAGAGAAAGGAAAGCTTGAAGGAAGGAGTGAAGGCTTGGGCATAGGTCAGCTCAACGAAGCCAGAGAGATGGTGTTGGAAGCGCTGGATACAAAATTCAGCAGCAATGTGCCGACAGACATCCGTCAAGTGATAAAGAACCTGAACAACCGGTTAATGCTCAGAAAATTGCACAAATCCACCATCCAGAGCAAAGACATCGACGACTTCAGAAAAGCCCTGGAAGAACTGACCGCCGAAGAACCGTCATAACCCTCTTCCGATGTGTCAGGCAGTGGCGTGCAAGGCAGACGTCCGTCCCCGGCGGGGTGCCTCACTGCCGGCCTGGAATCCCTGCCGGGCTCCGACAGTCCGTCAGTGAGGCACCCCGCCGGGGACTCCGCTGTACAGAAGATAACCGGTCCCGGGCTGACTGTTTCCGGCTGGATGGTCGGATCATGCCGGATCCGTCAAAAACATGACATCAGATTATTTATTGGAGATAAAGCTGTTCAGGTTCTGCATGCCGGTGACGAACTGTCCCAGGTAATCGCCCGCGGACTGGTACTGAGCCAGCAGCGCCTCCATGGCATTGAACTGGGCCCGGGTCCGTTCCTCCCACAGGGCTGTCCGCAACTGTTGCTGCTGGATCTGATCATTGATACCGTCAATGGAGTTTTTGATCCCTTTTTCACGGGACGCAAACGTCCCGGTTGTGCTGTCAAGCATGGCATCCAGGGTTTCGCCCATTTTAACGGCAAATCCCGGGGCATCTGAAGAGGATTGGGTGAAAAACTGAACCACATCCTTGAAATTGTTGTCTAGGGCTTTGTCCAGAATTTCGTTGTCCACTGTCAACTGATTGTCACTGCCAAGGGTGATGCCGATATCCGACAACCGGTTATAGTTACCGGCACCGGATATCAACCCAGTCACCATGGTTTTCAGCTGACTGCGGATCCCGTTGGTGGTGGCGTCTCCCATCAGGATGCCGGCCACTTCCGTGTCTTTGGAATATTTCTGGGCTTCTCTGATGAATGTGGCCACCTGGTTGTAGGCTTTCACAAACGCATTGATCTTGGACTTGGCCGCACCCGTGTTGGTGCTCACCGTCAGGGTGGTGGTATTGTCCGGGGACGCCGGTGCCGACAACAGAGTCAATGTCACCCCGTCGATCACATCGTTGATCTCATTGCCGCTCCGATGGATATTGGACACCCCGTCCACGGTGATAATGGCATCTGCCGCACTCTGGGTGTTGCTCATGTTCTCGGTGACACCCTGATCATAGGTCAGCCTGGCAAGACCGGGATCTCCTGTTTCCGTCACCGTCAAATTGATGACATTGTCGGCCCCGGTTTCTTCCGCGGACAACGTGAGGAAATAACTGGTGCCGTCAAACACGACCGCTGCCTTGACCCCGGCATCCGCATTGTTGATGGCAGATGCCACCTCATCGATGGTATCTGTGGCAGACACAGCGATATCGATCGCCTCGGCATCCCCCACCTTGAGGTGAATGGTGCCTTCCCCGATGGTTTCATCGGCCGCAAACGCAGTGCTGGTCAGTTTATGCACTTTTGCCAGCTGCTGCACGGTCACGTCATAGGACCCCACTGCCGCCCCATCTCCGGACGTCACGGTAAACAGGTCCTTATTCCCGGAAGTCGCGGTGTATGACGCCAGTTCTCCTTCGGTATCGATGGCGGACACCGCATTCTGAAGACTGGAAACCAGTCCCTTCAAGGTACCATAGGTGCTTAACTGGATCTGGTATTCCGATCCTTTGGTTTGCAGGCGCTGAATCGGCCGTTGCTGTATCGCCAGCATCTGGTCGATGATTCCGTTGGTATCCAGGCCGGATATGAGCCCTCCGATGGATATGGCCATGATCGTTTTCTCCCTATGACTTCTGGTTCCTGACTTTTTTCAAGGATATGATGCATATCCTCAATACAGGTATCGGCATGTTTATCCAACAACTTTAATACAAAAACAATGCAAAAAACGGTCCGAAACCGGATAAATTTAAATATTGATTGCATCCCCGGTACAAACATTGCTACAAAATTTAAAAGAGCCCTGATCAAAAGGACCCAGTCAACCCGAAAGGAAGCCCATGACATGACAATTGATGCCCCTTACCTGTATGAAAAAAACCTGGACAGTTTAAAGAAAAACCATCCCCGCATCTGGCAGGCCCTGATCAATGACACCACTGAACCGGAAGGGGAAATTTTTGCCTGCTCAAACGGACTGCCCAACCTCAAAGTCATGACAAAACAAGGCAAAGAAGCGTTTCTCCATGATCCGGAAGACCCTGAAAAAGAGGCGGCCGAAGTGCTGGGCCTGGTGCCGGAAAATGCCTCCGGTGCCTGCGTGCTCATCGGAATGGGCCTGGGCTATATCATTCACACGCTTCTGGAGCACCGTCGGTCCATCCGGCATCTGGCCGTGTTCGACCTGAACATGAACGCGTTCAAGCAGGCCTTGAAAGTGCGGGATTTTACCACGGTCCTGGCGGACAAGCGCCTGATCCTGAGCTTTGATCCGGATCCAGATGTGGCCAAAATCCTTGAACCGGCGGATAAAGCCCTGCTTCTGGAAGACGCATACCGGCTCCGCCAGGTCCATGCTTTTCAAACCGATATGGATGCGTACCAGGAACTGGAATCTTCGGTTTTTGAATTCGTCAGTGACCGGAACATTGCTGGAAACACGGATCACTTATTCGGCATGCGGTTTATCAAAAACCGGTTGAGCATTTTACCCCTGCTCCAATATCACGGGTTGCTGGAAAATCTGAGAAACTGTTTCAGGGGCATGCCGGCCATTTTGGTGGCCGGGGGCCCGTCTCTGGACAAAAATATTCATCTGATCAAGAACCTGACAAAAAAAGCGGTGATCATTGCCGTGGATTCCGTGCTCCCCGTGCTCCAGTCTCACGAAATCCAGCCGCACTTCGTCACTTCTATAGATCCCCAGAGAATCAACTTCGAAAAAATAGCGGATTGTATCATCGATGAACAAACATCCTTGATTGCCGCCCCTCATGCTACCCCGGAGGTGCACCAACACTTTCCGGTAGAAAACATATTCTGGACCTTTTCAGCAAAGCCCATTGAAAAATGGATGAACCAAATGGCAGATGGAAAAACCCTGACAACCGGAGCTCTGACGGCCGCACATGTAAACTTGACAGCCGCCATCATGATGGGATGTGATCCCATCGTGTTTACCGGCCAGGATCTGGCCTATTCCGGATACCGGGATCATGCGCAGGGTGTAGTGCTGAACAATCCGAATGCTGCCAAAAAAGAACTTTTTGAAAAAAAACTTGATGCTGTCATGGTCACGGGCATTGACGGTGAAAAAGTGCCCTCCACCCGTACCTTTGTTTCCATGAAAAACCATTTTGAAGCGGTCATTTCAGCGAATCCCGGCCCCAGATATATCAATGCCACTGAAGGCGGGGTTCACATTACCGGTACCGAGGTGCTGCCGCTCAAAACGGCGATGAACACTTATTGTTTAAATGACATTAATACAGACACGGCATTCCGGTCTACCCGAAAAAAGGAAAATGCGCCCACAGCCCGAGAGATAACCCTTTCGCTGAAACGTATTCTAGAAAAAACCAACAAACTCTATCAAATCATTTCAAAATATGACCGAGTCATCCATTCAACGAAAAAAAACCTGCCCAAAGGCAATCGTGCCGCGTCGATCCGCTCGGCACAAGCCTTGCCCGGAGCTGTTCGAAAAAAAATTGGCCAAGCGGAAGCATTAGAAAAAAAAATGGATCAAGGCGGATCCATGGAGATCTGGGAGATCCTGGAAGAAGGGGCTCTGGCCGATGTCAAAGAAAGTGAGCGCGCCCTTTATGCCGCCACGACTTCAGACAATGGAAAATCCGGAGCATTTGTCACCAGTTTCACCACCAACCTCAACCGACTCATCAAGCTCAATGCAGCCCGAAAGCGCATTCTATCGTTTTTTCAGGATGAATTGACGTTCATTATCGATTTTTTAAAAAAAGAAGCGGATATAAAACAGGCATTCGAAAATGATCCCACATCCATTCAGCCCCTGTTCGATCTGGCCGCGCTTTATTTTGAAACCAACCAGTATTCCCGACTGTCATCTATTGTTAAAAAACTCGAATCCAGGGACTCCAACCATGGTCTGTACCATTTTTATCTTGGGGTTCTGGCCGCTGTCCATAGACGATATAATCAACGAGATACTTATTTTGATGCCGCCATAAAATCAGACCCAAGACTGGCAAAACAAATCCAGTCATTCAATCTTAACATGGGAAACATCTATTTTTCAGTTGCCGCTGAATGCAAAAAAAATGGTACCCATACACCTATTTCTCGCAAAATGATTTTCAAAGGTCTTCTCCATTGCATGGACCATCCAGATCTGGTGATGGAACTGACATTTCTTGCTGACAAAGACCGAAGAAAAATTCAAAATCTGCTTGAAACCGGTAAAATCGATCAAGCGGAAAATCTGTTGACGATCTGGGAAAAAGCTTTGGCCGACAATTCAGATTTGGCTCGACATCTTCCCAACGAACAAGCTGCCGATTTTTATCATTTTCACAGCATTGCCCTTTTTGCTAAAGGCAAGCTGGAGGCTGCCCTTGAAAAACTTGAAACCGCAATGAATTTTTCCCCGGAAAACCCGACCTTGTTCGCCACAGCCGCAGAAATATTTTTCAAGGCCGAAAAATATGACAACGGCATCGTTTACCTCAACCAGGCAGTGGCGCTGGATTCTTCTCATGCGGTTATCTGGGAAAACTTAGGGGACCGTCTCCAGGAAAAAGCCCTGTTCATGGATGCGGTCACCGCCTATGAGCAGGCACTTCTGGCCATGCCGGACAGGCTGGGGCTGTTCAAGAAAATCGGGGATTGTTACCGAGAAACCGGACACCTTGAAGCAGCCAAAGAAGCGTACAAAATGATCACCCGGAACCAAAAAATCGAGGCGGATCCAGGAAAATCCCCGGACCCGCCCCGATGATCAGTCAAACGCGGCCTGATTCTTTCTTTGCTATTGCAGCAGTGAGAGTGCGATCTGGGGCAGCTGGTTGGCCTGGGCCAGCATGGCGGTGCCTGCCTGCTGCATCACCTGGGCCTTGGTCATGGCTGCGGTTTCTGCGGCAAAGTCCGCGTCCATAATCCGGGAACGGGCTGCCGACACATTTTCCGAAACATTCTGAAGGTTGGCAATGGTGGATTCAAACCGGTTCTGGATGGCACCCAGATCGGCCCGGGCCGAATCTATATTGGCAAGAGCCGCATCCACAATTTCGAGGGCATCTTCAGCACCACTTCGAGTGGTCAGATCAAGAGAAGACACACCAGCACCGGCAGTGGCCTCAGCTGCTTCATATTGAGCATTGAGTCCGGCATTCAAATTATTTTCACCACCAATGGTGATACCGTTCTGAGAGGAAGAAGACAGATTAACAGAAGAATACACTACATCTGATCCGGCAGTAGTTCCACCAGAAGTAACACCGAAACCAAGTCCAGTGTGGGTTGTTGCTATGCCTGAAGTCACCTCGATCTCAATATTTCGTCCATCAATACTGGTCAGGCTAACCTTTCCACCGGATGTGGTTTCAAAAGTTGCAATTACCCCGGTTTGATCAGAAACTGCATTAATGGCAGCTGCCATATCAGATGCCCGGGCCTCTGTTGAGGAAGCTGCAGACAATCCAGCGATTTCCACACCGTTAATCACCACATCGCCTTTAGAAAGTACCGCAGCCATACCTGCCGCTGTTACAGCAGTTCCACTCAAAGAAGCTACTTCAACCTTAGCAGTTACCCCTGTATCTGAGGTCCTGGCATTGATGGCATTGGCAATTGCAATGGCACTTCCAGAGGCTTTAGAAGTAGATACCCCGTCTGAAGAAGTGGCACCAATCTGATACCCGTTGATAGTTAAATCATCCTGAGCCAAACCGTCACCGGTTACTTCCGCGCCCTCTACTTCTGCCAGATAACTGGAATTGGACCCGACTCCCAAGGAATCTGCCTTAACATTGACCATGGATACTTTTATGGACTCCCCGCTCTGGGCACCGACCTGGATATTCTTGCTCCCAAAAGTGCCGTCCAGAAGGTTGGTGCCGTTAAACGAAGTGGTAGTGGCAACCCGGTTGATTTCCTCCACCAGCTGCGTGACTTCATCATTCAGTGCGGCCCGGTCGGACGCGGAGTTGGAATCACTGGCTGCCTGAACCGCCAGTTCCCTGATCCGCTGCAGGTTGTTGCTGACCTCCTGCATGGCACCTTCCGCCACCTGGGCCATGGAGATACCGTCATTGGCGTTTCTGGCCGCCTGGTTCAACCCTCTGACCTGGGCGGACATCCGGTTGGCAATGGACATCCCGGCGGCATCATCTTTGGCGCTGTTGATCCGCAGGCCCGATGACAGCCGTTTCATGGAATTGGACAGGGTGTTGGTGGTGTTGTTCAGGTTTCTCTGGGCGTTCAATGAAGTGATGTTACTGTTGATTGTAATGGCCATGATTAAAATTCCTCCGTGAATTTACATTTTGTTTTTTTGCCGGCGTCCTTGCCGGCAGGTTGATTTGTTCCGGGATCAAGCTGTCAAACGTTGTGTTTTTTGCACCTCCTTTTGCCTGCTATTTCCCGTTATTCACCTCATCGGCACCTGTGAAAAAAACTTGAACAGATTCTGCATAATTTTTCTGATTTTCCAGGCTGATCAACAATCAAATTACCTTTTCTGAGCTGCAAGGGTGATCACGATTTCTGAACCCCCAAGGCCAACCAGACCATTCCTGCTGCTGGTTTCATCCATCTCCAGAATTGAAAACACATGACGGAAAAAATAACTGGGCAACACGTTCCGAAAAGAAACCATGCCGATGGCGGCGCATTGTTTTTTGTCTATGGTGATAGTGAGTTGCCTGTACTGATCCCCTAAGATCACCACTCCTTCCGTCACTCCCAAACCGGCATTTGCCGAGACCAGAAATGAGGCGGGATTACCGTGATTCACCGGAGTGCTGTCCAAAGCAAACGTTTCCAGGGTGTTGCCTCCGTTGTGGGTGGCAAAAAAAAGCGTTTCCTGATCAAACGCCTCAGGATTTAGAGTCACCGCACCCAGTCGCAAAGACCCCAATGGTCTTTTTTTCCATTTCATCCGATAGAATATCCTGACAGCCGTGTCCCCGATTTCGTCTCTGCCGGTGATCTCAATATGCTTGTCAACATCTCCCAGGGGGGTCATCACAGTAGCTGAAATCCGAACCGTTCCATTCTGGTTGTCCACAATATCCGGATCAACCGTTTCAAGATCCGTGATCTTGGGCCTCCCCGGAGATTCCAGCACAAGGTGCCCACTGTAAAAGTCAGCGCCCATGCTGATATCATCATAATATCCATGATCCAGGGACCCGCATAAAGGAAGGTTGCAAACCTGCTTGAAGATCAGGCTGTGAATGGCCAGACCCCGCCGGCAGTTCAGGGTCATTTTTATCCGGTCTGATTCAATATGAAGAAAACTGTGTTCACGAGAAATCCGAAAGTCTGTGAAGTTCGATTTTTGACAACTGAAACCTGGTGTTGCCCCCTTTTTAATGGCTGGATTTTCAAAACCATCCGAAGACGGCCGATCATCTGTCTGAGCAATTTTTGCTTTGAATTGATTCAGTCGCAGCAGATAGTTTTCCAGTCTTTTGGCGGTAATATGTGTTCGGAAATCACTGCTCCACAGATAACACAACTCTTTCCAGTCATTTTCAGATGCGTTTGATTCCAGCAGAGTTTGATACAATTTCCAGCACTCGGTATTGATCCGCAAATCATCCGCACCGGTTACAGCCCAGCGGGTGATGTTGTACTTTTCCTGTTTTTTGACCGGAATGGGTTGCTGGGGGGATTCAAGGGACAAACAGTGGCCGGCATGGGGCTGATCCATCAATTTCAGCACGTCTCTGACCGAAACGAAATAAAACCGATCATCTTTTGACAATCTGGCAAACAGCTTGTCAATCCGCTCCCATTCCCCATCCTCATGCATTTTCGCCTCAGTATGAAACCGTCCGGGCCGGAAATCAAATATTTCAGCATCATTGCCATACAAGGGAAACGCCCGTTGATTCGAACTGAGGTGCTGTTCCAGATAGGCAACATAAGGATCCAGTCCCATTTCTCCATGCACATAGCGCTGAAATTTCTGAAAGGATATGGATTTGTTCCAGACAAGTGCGATTTTTTCACCCTGCTGCCCGACCGCTTTTTGCGGAAAATACCGCCATTCCGGATTCCATTCCGGATGACACCGGGCCGGATTGTTCCATTCCATGACAATGGCCTGATAACCGGCATCCAGGTAATGTTGTATCAGGCCGGCGGAAAACGCCTGCTCATTGACCAGCGCTATCCGGGGCTTAATCCCGAGCAGGTTTTGATAAACTGTATTCCCGATGCGCAAATTTGCCGCATTGACCCCAGACGGGACCAAAGGCCCGATGATCTGGGCATATCCACTGCCGATAAATTCCACCAGCCCCTGTCGGCAAAGCCTACGCAGCATGGCTATCCATTGCGGATCAATGCGGTTGATGGTTTCCAGCGTATATCCCGGCGCTTCTATACCAATGGGTAATTTATATTTCTCTGCAAGTTTCAACAGGGGCCAATAGCAGAGCCGGATGACCTGAAAACGCTGCTCTTCTTCAATGGAAGAGTAGGCTATATTTAGATGAAAGAAAGTATAAAAATAAAGCATCACTAATAACTTCAACTTAAATTTTTAATACAATTTCAAAAGATTATGGTTTTTCTACCATTAACAAACTGAACTCAAAAAATTAAGTCAGAAGTCAGCCTCATTATAAAATTTCTTACGCGTCATATGAAAAGATTTCAAAGCTTTTTGGATCTTGGGGCGTACTGCGTTTGCGGCAATTGAATACAACTCTTTTAAGTCGGCATGCGACAGGCTTTCATTACGCATAAGGGGCAAGTCTTTGTTGTTCATACGGTAATCATCCCAGCTAAAACTTCTTATCCATCCATTTTGTTTGCCGATTTCAAAAACAGGTGTGCCAGGCAAGGGAACAAGGATGACATAGCTTGGCAGGTCGATTTCATCTGTTTCGACAGCAAAGTTAAGCGTCTTGTTGAACGATTCGTGGTCTTCACCCAGATTGCCGATCATAAAGTTGCCGATGGTAAGCATCCTGAATTCTTTGGCCCATTTGAGGGTTTGAATCACTTCTTGAACGGAGATTTTTTTTCGAGTTGCTTTTAAGACTCGATCATCAACATTTTCGATACCCACTGAAAAACGAACACACCCTGCCCTGGCCATGGTTTGAAGCATTTTTCGACTCACGCCTGTAACTCGAAGGCGGCAACACCAAAAAAGATTGAGGTTGCGCGACATAAGCTCTTCACAAAAGTTCATTACCCGGTTCTCATTGATAGTGAATGTATCATCCATCACGTCAAAATTGCGAATTGAGTAACGCTCAGCTGTGTATTCGATTTCGTCCACCACATCTTTAATGTCTCTAAAAATGGGGCGGTAGCCGAAAACGGTGTGGTCACAGAAGTTGCATACATTGGGGCAGCCACGGGCGGTTATTATGTTGAAGTTTCTGCCATGCATCCCAAAAGAAACATTGTAGTCTCGGTGGCGATATTCATGCATCGGCATCAGATGGCGTGCTGGCCATGGCAGCGTGTTTAAGTCGGTAATTCTTGGCGCTTGGGATTGCTCGTTTTTGCCGCCTTTCCAATAAATTCCGGGAACTTTGTTCCGGGCGGGAACAATATTTTCGAGATTATTGACCAAATCGACAAACATTGATTCTCCCTCACCAACCATCACGTAATCGATTTCATCAATATCGGTGAAACTATCTGGTACAATTGATGGGTGGGGGCCGCCCGCTACCACAAGCAGGTCAGGATTATCTTTTTTTAAAAGTTTGGCGAGACTTATAGCCTTGCTGTAATAGCTAATCATTACCGAAATGCCGACTATTTTGGAGCCGAAGTCTCTTACGGCTTTAACCACATCTTCATCTTTAGGATAAAAAACCGCTTCTAAGAATTGCACCTCGTGTCCTGCCTTTTCAAGACAAGCTGCGATATAGCCGATACCCAACGGAGGTTGCGAAGGAAGATATGTTAAGCGGGGATGGATGAGAGAAACACGCATATTTTTACCTTCTATCTTATATTTTCTCTGTAACAAAGTGAATTTGTTTGATGACAGATTCCGCCCTTTTGATGGCGGTTTCACGGTCGGGTGCGCTGCAAACTACCCATCCAGCGCGAGCGACATGCGAAGTCATCGGGTTGATGAAACTGCCAATGTGATTGGTGATTACCAATTCAATCAATCCTTTGGTTTTACGCGCATTTTTTTCGCCCTTAATGGCTATGACTTTGCCTGGATTGGGAAACATATAGCGAACCGCGACCCCACGATTTTTCGAGGGGGTCAGATATTCTGAGTCTGGATTTTGTCCAATGGCAGCCTGCAACGCGGCATGGAGCAGTTTGACGCCATTCGATTCCGGTACAATCATGGAAGCGAACTTTCCTCCGCTGATACGTCCAGCGATTTCAATGACTTTTGCTCCTTCTTCAGTATAAATCATATCTCCTTTTGCTACCCCATTGTTAATGTCAAGAGCGTGAATCCCGGCCTCGAACATTTCGTTCACGGCGGTTTGTTCCTGAATGGACAGAATAGAAGGCAGGGTTGCTCCGTTTTCAAGCACATACGGAAAAAATCGTTCGATATATTCATAATTACGGTCGGCAAAGCCAGTGATGAAGACTTTACCATCAAGGACCAATGCTTCAGTGCTTACTTGAATTCCTTTCTCAAAGACTTCCAAAATTACGCCCTGTTTTTTCACATTATTTAAGGCATAGTTAAAAGCGGCATCAAGATCGCTATCTGGGGTGAGCTGCAAAACACCCCTTGCCCCGGAGTTGTCATTTGGCTTTATAATCATGAGCCGTGGATTTTTTCGCATGATGGATTTCACTTCATCCGCGCTTTTGACTGCATAAAAATCGGGTACACGAACGCCCTTTTCTCGTAATACCTGTTTCATGCGGAATTTGTCCACAGTGAGTTCCGCTGCCTCTATTGAAATCCCTCGAGATCCAATAGCTTTTGCCACTTTCGCGCAAGACACAGGGATGTCACATCCTACCACCAAAACTCCGGAAAGGGGGTTTTTTCGATGATATTCAACAGCAAACTGCTCTATCGCAGCGGAGTCTCCTGGATCGAATTCAAAAAATTCATCTGCCATTGGCCGACAGGTGGCAGAAGGATCGCGGTCAACTGCCACGATATGAAGCCCAAGGTCTTTTGCGGCCCAAAACGCTTCTTTTTGCGCAAGACCGGCAGGGAAAAGAAGGATTCGATTTTTTTTACTCATGGTTCATTTTTTTATATAGGGTTACCAGTTCAACTCCACGTTTTTCGATGAATTTTAGATTATGCAGAATTTCATTCTGAAAGGCAAAGCTTGAAATTATAATATAATCACCTTTCCACTCATCCAACGCTTCTGGGCTATTTATCGGTAGCCCGAGCATGCTTTTACCCTGTTTGCGGGGGTCGGCATCGAAAATTGCATTGAGATTTAGCTGCGAAAGAGGGAAAACCTGGTCGAGATCAAGAGTATTTAAGCCTGCACCATAGACCGCACCCTGGTTTTTGTCGATTAAGCGGTTCATATTAGTAAGGATATCCTTGATTATTTTTCGACGGGTGGCAAGATATTTTTCAACCCGTGTTTTGATTTCTTTTGCATTGGGGTAAGTAGACTTTTCCGGATTTTGCGCGGGTTTTGCTAAAGCTTGCAGATGATAGCCTTTCTCAGTGATGTTAATGATCTTAAAGCCGGCCATGATGAGCATTGCGCTTAAAGTTTCAAGAACAAAAGTAGTGGGATGTATGGTTTTGAATATAATGGCAAGCTGACAATCACCCAAGGTCGGGACTTCCAGAAAGAGGTGGCCATCAGGTTTTAGCTCTGTTTTGATGCGTTTTAGCGCGCCGAGTGGATCGGGAAGGTGTTCCAAAACATGAAACATGCAAATTAAATCGTAATAAGCTATTCGGAGAGGGACGTCATCATAAGCCCGATCGGTTATATTCACACCATATGCCTTTCGGCCTACTTCAGCCATCGTTTTAGAAGGTTCGATTCCTTCAGCGGGCACTCCGGCAAGGTTTAGTTCAGAGATAAATTCACCTTGTGCACAGCCTATTTCTAAAGCTGCTATAATTCTATTTAGATTTATCTTTTCCTTGAGAAAAAGGATTCGGTCTCTTGCCAAGTCACGTCCTATTGTTTCGCTTGCGGAATATTCTCCATTATAATCTTCGGCATAAAACCTTTTCATGTCCTCTGCACTCATTGAAGGGTGGTGGTAAATTAAACCACAGGTTTCACAAATAACATTATAACCAACTTTTGATGCAGGTTCACCGATTTCTAAAAGAGTGGCTTTATGCGATTTGCAAAGTTTACAGCTCATAAAAATTTCCTTCCAAACACGACCAATGAATCGCCTAATAGATTTTTTTCCGCAAACTTTTGGTAGATTTCAGCAATGTTATCAATTGCCTGAAGCTCTTCCTGTTGATTTTTTGAAAGTTTCATTGCACTGGCAAACCGTTCAAGGTAAATACCCTCAGCTTGCCATTTGATTGGTTCCGCTCCTGTTTCCAACAGCAGGCGGCCCAAAGTTTTTTGAGTGAAGTCGCAAAAATGGTTGTCAGGGTGTACACCAAACCATTTTTCCAGTTCAAATCGATATAATACGCCACCCGCGTGTGGAACTTTTATTGCAATATGGCCACCCGGCCTAAGCCAACTCAAGATTTTTTCTAAGCTGGCCCGGGGATCCAAAAAATGCTCAAGTACAAGACTGCAAATAATTGCGTCAAAAGAATCCCTTTCATACTCAAGCGTTTCGACAGTTCCTCGCCTCAAGTTATTTAATTTGAGTTTTTTTTGAGCATACCTTATAGCATATTCGGAAATATCAAATCCGGCTACTTGCCAGCCGCGATTACGTGCTTCTTCCATATAAAATCCGAGCGCGCAGCCGATATCTAACAATTTGCCTTTTTCAGGCTGAATTTCTTCTAGCGTATCAAGCCGGTTCCGGGCAAAGCGTATCACATTTCCTTTATCTGCCTCATAATCAGCTGCGCTGCCTTGCATTCTCTCAGCGGTAAAATATTTTTCCGCATAGACTTTTTTTAAAAGTTGCGGTGTGGGGCGAATATTCATGTAATCAAGCCCGCAGAATTCACATTTTACAAGATTGCGGCCATTGATATTTGCCAAAGGTAAAAAATCGTCGCTGCGGCAGACATCACAGCGAAAAAGGTCGAAATTGTTCTGAAAATCACGAAACATGGCATCTGCAACCCGAATAACTCCACGCCCATCGGTTTTCCTTGTTCCTTTCTCGTGCAGATTTATCCGCAGCGATTGATCAAGGATTATTTGTTCGAGCTTGGTAGCAAGTCCACGTGAAGTATAGTTTTCGACCAGCCCGAGGTTAACTGCCGAGCCGTCTTGACTGTAAATTTTTGCAACTTGATTATGAAATTTTGAGGGGTTGATCATCACAACCGGGATGCCCAAACAATTGAGTTCCGCAACCGTATTCCCGAATTTCACAATAGCCAAATCAGCAAGCGCTGCAATATCGGGAAAAAATTTGGGGGCACAATGAATACGAAAAGCAAAGTTAGTGTCTTTAAGTAACGCTTCCAATCTTTTTTCATGTTTGAAAAAATCACCAATGACGACATCAAGGTGGAATCGCATTTTAAGGTGAATCAATGCCTCAACCACCAAGCCTGTCATAAAATCCTCATCCGCCCCTCCCATCGAAACAAAGATGCGCTTAGCTTGTGGTATAACATTATAGACAATGCGATTACGCCTGATTTTTCGGAAGCGTTCATCTATCATGGCGTAATCAGCGCTTTTCAACTTGTTGATTTCGAAATAGTTTTTTAGTAATTTATTGGCAACTTCTGGAAAAGCAAAAATATTGCAATCGGCTTCAGCAGTACCACTCCCGATATTACCATAAAGCCAAACTTTGCATCCTGTTTTTTTAATATTTTGTACTTGCTTTCGGGTAATTTTCTGTTTTAAGTCGCAGAGCAGTAATTCAAGGTGAAGACTCGAACAAATCTCGGCTTCGTTTTGGGTTCTTACATCATAACAGAAAAATTCGTTCGAAGTGGAAAAAAGATTTCTCAAAGTTTCGGTGGTTTGCGTCAAGAAAACAGGACTCCATGCCAAGCGGTCACGCAATATACGGGCAAGATTCAATTGTCGCTGCAAATGCCCCAGTCCTTCATCAATAGATCCATCAGCCCGGAGTCCAATTTGGGGGGGTATATACTCTATGGTGTTGTGGGTCATTTTTCAACCTAACATATCGGGAAAGATTAAAGAGTCTTTAGGGATATCGGTCTTGGCTTTTTTGCCGACGACCGTATCTATCTTTCGAGCAGGTATACCGATTCCGGGGCTTTTTATCGTTAGCATTTTTCGGAAAATGGTTTCCCCTTTTTTAATGGGACGATCTGAAACCACGCTGGAGTGATATTTGCGGCGGGTTATCCATTCCTCTTCTGAAACAGTTTTTTCAGTTGAACCCATAGCCACCTCCACTTCGCGCACTTCCTTGACGAATTGGGTTAATCTCTTCATATCGAGAGCGATTGAATGGTCAAAACCCTTTCGACTTGAATCCAGTGTAACGTGACGTTCAATACAGGTTGCTCCTGCAGCTACTGCAAGTAATGATGATGTGTTTTCGATCTCGTGACAGGAATAGCCGACAGGGACATCATATCTTTGTGATAAAAAACGAATCATTTTAAGATTGGCCTGATCTGCACGGTGGGGATAAATTGAAACGCAATGAAATAAACCGAAAGGAATTCCAGCATTCTTAAACATGGCTGCTGTTTCGTCAATCTCTTCAAGATAGGCCATACCGGTCGAGGCTAAAATCGGAGTGCCGTCGGCAATCTTACAGATATGTTCTATTAAGGGTTTACGAGATAGAACATGGCTTGCGAGTTTTAGCGCTGGGCAGCCTAAGGAAATCATTTCATCAGCAGACTTTTCGTCAAAGACTGAAACGATGAAGGGTATTCCGGTTTCATCAGCATATTTTTTAAGACTCTGGTAGGTGAAAGAATCGAACTCAATGTGTTCACGAATCTGGCGGTAGGTTGATCCGAAATGAGGAAATCTGTCGTCCTCAGCATCTAATACTTCACCGATGGCAAGGTTGGCGACATCTCGTTTTTGGAATTTTACTGCATCGGCTCCTGCTTCTTTACATTTGGCAATCAAATCGCGGGCGACTTCAGGGTCCCCGTCATGACAAAGGCCGATTTCAGCAATAATGAACACACGCTGGTTATCACCTATTGTATTCCCGTCTTTAAGATGAAGTTTAGCCATTTTATGTGTGATTCTCCTTTCAGACATTATCTATTAAGCTGTGTAATATCGGGGAAAAGGCGACAATTGCTTTTTTAGTGACTTTTCCCAAAATTAAATCGATTTCTTCGGCATTAAGTTCGCAAGTTGGGCGCAAGGCAATTATCTTTTCTTCAGTAATAACCTCTCCGGCTTTTAAATCTTGTGACGCATAAAGCCCTCGTCTTGCTTTTATTTTTATATTTACCTCTAAACCCTTGGCGATTTTTTTTCCGTCGCCTAATGCAGCAAATGTGTTGTTTAAGTCTTGAACCAAAGTCTCGAACTCTTTAAAATTCAATGCATAACTATGGTCTGGCCCAATCCGTGTTTTGTCATCCGTTACATGCTTTTCAAAAATCAGCCCGCCAAGAGCGCAGGCTGCGACCGCCATGGAAGAGCCTGGAGTGTGGTCTGAAAGTCCCGATACCAGATTGAAGCGGCGGGAAAGTTCGGTTATCGCCAGCAAGTTCATGTCTTTGAAATCCGGAGGATACATTGAAACGCAATGCATCAACCCGATTTCTGTCGCATTATGCTTTTTCAACTCGGCGATTGCCTTTTCGATATCAGAAAAGTTGGCCATGCCCGTAGACATAATAATGGGCAGGCCGGTTTGCGCAATTCTGCGCAAAAGACTGAAAAAGGTCAAATCGGAGGAGGCGATTTTAATAAATGCTGGCCTTACTCTCGTCAATTGGTGAACGCCTTCTAAGTCGAATGGGGTTACCGAAAAATCTACGCCGGCTTTTAAGGCAGCTTCTGCTAAGCCTGGAAGCCACTCATGCGGAATGGCAGCCTTTTGCAGGGTATTATAGGCAGGGTTATTAGGCACCACCAAGGTTTCAGCCTTAAATAGTTGAAATTTTACTGCGTTCGCACCAGCTTCGGCGGCTTGAACGATTAAATCAAGCGCTCGTGCCTTATCGCCATCATGGTTGGATCCAATTTCAGCGATGATGTAAGGTAAATTTTTTTGTTTCCATGGTGCTGGGTTCATAGCAGATTCCTTAATTAATCTTTACCGATTTGATGGCGAGAAAGTCACCGATGCCTTGCTTCTTGACCAATTGATCAAAGGCTTTTTTAATATGAGGTGGGGTTAAGCCGCTGGTGCATCCACTGCCAAACGAAATCCATCTCTCAATGCGGCAACCGCAATCCGTCAAAAGCTTGAATTGGGTCGCTTGGGTCATAAGGTGTATATGGTCAAGGCCAGCTAGCACCCGCCATTTTTCTCCGTAGAGTTCCGCCAAAATTCCGACTTGTGGGGTTTCGGTCAGGAGCACACCGCCTGGTTTGAGCATGGATATGAGTTTTTTGAGGGTTTTTAAAGGATCGCGCAAATGCTCCAAAACTTCAATGGTGAGAATAAAATCAAAACCTTTCCAATCATGAGGGAGGGTGTCGATTTCGCCGACATGGATTTTATGACGGGAATGATCAGCCAGGGCGGTTAATTGTTTGGATACGTCAAGTCCGTATGTATCCCAGCCCTCGTCCGCCAGGATGTCAAGTGAAGTGCCAATGGCGCATCCGAAATCAAAGCATTTTGAGCCCTTGTGTGGTGGGGTAGTGTCGATGCCCACATCTTTGAATGTTTGGCGGTATTCGTTGCGTAAGGCTTCACGGTATCCTTCAGTGTAGCGTTTGTCGAAAGAGGAGTTGGGCCGTGTTAGGCCTAGAAGATTTTCGTTAGCAAAAGCGGTTTGTTCCGGAGTAGGCATAGGATAAAGAGAAAGAGTCCCACATTTACTGCATCGCACATAATTGAACTCAAGGCCAGTATTTCGGGAAGTGTCATCTTTGATATGGCAGTAAAAATCACACTCGCATGACTCACAAATTTTACATAAAAATTTGCTCATTTTTTTCTTTCCGCATTAAATACGTTTTTAGATGTTTAAATATAAACACTTGTTAAATTACTTTTTAAAAAATTCAGATATTGTCTTTATAATTCGTTTGGAATCGAGTTGGCCCATCATCGCAATGCAGAGTATTTGCTGATAAGAGGGTGACGCTGTTTCCAGAAAACTTTCATTTAGGGCACTCAAATTTGCAATTAGCAGGCCATTTTCCTGCCACTGCCTGATTTTTTTTCGGGCGAAATTGGCATAGATATCCAAGACTATTATCTGCCAATTTTTCTGAAGGACTAATAAATCAAGCCAAGTCTCTTCAATTATGTTCTTCGGCAAAATGTCTACAGAAAAGCCGGCTTTTTTAACCATAGAAATTCCAGTTTTACCGGTTTTCATAACAAAAGACACACCAATGCTGTGAACTTCACGCAGCTCTTCCGCCAGGGCCAGACAGCGGACCACGTGGCCCAGCCCGATCTGCTCATCCCCATCACAGCGGATGACGGCTTTGAAAGTTTTATCCGTGGCGGCTTTCTGGCGGACATGATTGTTGATCGACAGTAAATCTGGATTGTCTTTGAGCAGTCGGACAACGTCAGCCATTTCCGCTTCTCCTGCCGGTACATCGAGGCGGGCATAGACTTCATTCATAAAACGCAGGTCCGCCGGTGTGTCGATGGACATGCGGGCTCCGGAAAACCAATGTTCCCGGGGCATGGGAATGGTGGTTGTTTTGAATTTTTCAGGATGTTGACCAAAATAGGCGGTAACATGCTCGATGGCCACCGGATCATCGGCTGCCTCGGCCAGCAGGCGTTCAAAGGCCTGTCTTGAAAACGGGGAAAATCCTTCATGAATGGTTGGGGTCTTTTTGTCCCCTATGCAATGATCGGCCCCGGTGTTGACAAGATGAATCACCAGCTGATCGATCACCCGGGGATCAACCATGGGAGAATCCCCGCAAATCCGGATAATAATTGCCGGGTCCAGAGACTTGACCGCCAGGGCAAACCGTTGAAGCACGTTTTCCTCAGGTCCCCGGAAAACCGGAATGTCATTTTTCCGACACCATGCCGCCAGTTTGTCATCTTCTTTCAGGTCAGACGTTGCCACGACAATATCATCGATGGTGCGGCATTTTTTCAGGCGATAAATGATGTGCCACAACACAGGTTGGCCGGCCAGGGGCATCAGCACCTTTCCAGGAAGCCGGGTGGAGCCCATGCGGGCCTGAATGACGGCAGATACGCGAAGGTTATCCATTCCAGGTTGTCCTTATGTGTTTCAGCGGTCTCAGCCCGTCTGAAGGATCGGCCCGCCAGTCACGGTCTGCCAGTTCAACCGGAGCCGGCTGTTTTTTTCCGGTGCCGTCCATAACATTTTCAGAAATTGGTGAATGGCCCGGTATTTCAGGTTTATCTTTGCGGATTTGCGCAATCACCCGGCCCATCTGTTCCGGCAGCCAGCAGTGTCCGGAATCAAATTCCGCTCCTTTTCCATCCAGGTCCAGATGAAACTCGATCATGGAGGCACGCCATTGGTTCACGGCCCGGAAAATGACCGCCATGGATACGCTGTGATCAGACCATCCGACGTTTATGGTATTGGATAGTCCGGCAGCGCAATGCCTTAACGTCTCGATGACGGCCAGATTACACTGATCTTCTGGAACCGGGTATCCGGACACACAATGAAGCAGGGTGAGGGAAGGCAGGCCACATTCCCGGACAACAGGGCCGGTATTCCGGGGGAGCGCTTTGAGAATCACGGCCACAGCATGCGCGATTTCCGGAAGATTGGCCATACCTGTTGACAGAACCACGGGTTTTCCTGTTCGGGCACACGCTGTCAGCAACTCATCCCACAACAGCTCATATGAGGCGATTTTATAAAAATCTACAAATGGATACAGCTCTTCGACCGCTGCCAGGTAAAAAGGCGTGCAGGAAAAAAAGAGTCCTTTGTCCCGGCAATGGGCCGCCAGGTCGGGCAGAAATGCCAGGGGCAGTTCCCATTTTTTTCGTTTCCGGTGCATTTGGCTTTTTGCCAATATTTCCGGTGCAAACAACTCATCGATTTTGAACAGCTGAAATTTCACCCCGTCACACCCTATTTCCGCAGCGGTGTCGATAAATTGCAGGCACCGGCCAAGATCACGGTGATGGTTGCTGGAAACTTCCGCAATAAAACAGGGGGTCATGGGGTTCCTTGTTCCGTTTAAAATTCTGATATCATCAGTATCATTCAAATCGCATCTTGTAAACTCGCTGCCACACAATCCTGATCTTGTTCGGTCATGGCGTAAAACAGCGGCAAGGTCAAGGCTTCTGTGTAATAGTGTTCCGCTTCCGGAAACTGCCCCGGTTCAAACCCCAAAGCCCGGTACCAGGGCTGGAGATGCACCGGGATATAATGCAGGTTGACACCGATGCCTTTTTCTCTCAACGCCACAAACACCTGTTCATGACTCTGACGTATCTTGTCCAGCTTCAGGCGGATGACATAAAGATGCCAGGCAGACTCTCCATCCGTGTCCTGTTTGGGGAGGATGACCGGAAGGTCTGCCAAAAGCCGGTCATACCGGTGTGCCAGTTCCCGTCGCCGGGTAACGAACGCATCCAGTGCGGCAAGCTGGCTCAACCCTAAGGCCGCCTGGATATCGGTCATCCGGTAATTGAATCCCAGGTCGATTTGCTGATAGTACCAGGGGCCGTCCGGCTCCCGGGTCATGAGTTCCGGTTCCCGGGTGATGCCGTGGCTGCGAAGCCGGGCCATGCGGGCCGCCAGACCTGAATCATTGGTGACAGCCATGCCTCCTTCGCCGGTGGTGATGAGTTTGACCGGATGAAAGCTGAAAACCGTGATATCAGAATATTGACAACTGCCGATGGGCTTGCCTTTGTATTGCCCGCCCAGGGCGTGGCAGGCATCTTCAATGATCCTGAATCCATATTGCTGCGACAGATCATGGATGGCTGCCATGGGGCAGGATTGGCCGCACATATGGACCGGAATGACGATTTTGGGCAGGCGGTTTTCCTGTTTTGCCTGTTTCAGTTTTTTTTCAAGTGCTCCGGGACACAGAGTATAGGTGTCCGGATCGATGTCCACAAAATCCACTTCGGCACCGCAGTACAGGGCGCAATTGGCAGATGCCGCAAACGTGATGGGAGAGGTCCAGAGAATGTCTCCGGGACCCAGCCCCAGGGCCAGGCAGGCAATATGCAGGGCACTGGTTCCGGAATTGACCGCCACTGCGTATTTGGCCCCGGCCTTGTCGGCCACGGCCTGTTCGAATTCCGGCACTTTCGGACCCTGGGTGAGAAAATCAGACTGAAGCACGTGAACCACCGCATCGATGTCCGCCTGGGTGATATGCTGCCTGCCGTAAGGAATCATGGTCATATTTGGAACTCCGGGTCCACTTCCTCCCGGATCAACTGCCGCAGCTGTTCAACCGTCAAAAAATCGGGATTGGTGTCACTGGCATAGGAAAATCCGGGCGGGATCCATTGACAATCATTGTATTTTTCATAACATCTGACGCTTTGACTTCTGGCGGCCGGCAGGATGGCAAAATAGTCTCCCAGATCCACGGTGTGATAACTGTCACTGGCAGTGATCATCTCTTCATGAATCTTTTCACCCGGCCGGATGCCAATATTTTGACACTCACAGTCAGGGCCGACAGCCCGGGCCAGGTCGGTGATTTTATAGGACGGCAGCTTCGGTACCAGAATCTCCCCGCCATGGGCATTTTGGATGGCCCACAACACCATATCCACCCCGTCCGACACCCGGATACTGAACCGGGTCATGGCAGGATCGGTAATGGGCAGGACACCGGTTTTGCGTTTTTCCAGAAAAAACGGCACCACAGATCCCCGGCTTCCCAGGACATTGCCGTACCGAACCACGGAAAAGCGGATGTCCCGCTTGCCTTTGATATTGTTGGCCGCCACAAACAGTTTGTCGGAACACAGTTTGGTGGCCCCGTACAGGTTGATGGGGGCCGCGGCCTTGTCCGTGGAAAGCGCGATCACCTGCCGGACCCCGCCGGTATCCAGGCAGGCATCCACCAGGTTCTGGGCGCCTAAGATATTGGTCTTGATACACTCGAACGGGTTGTATTCCGCCGCCGGCACCTGTTTGAGAGCGGCCGCATGCACCACGGTGTCGATGCCTTCCAGGGCCCTTTGCAGCCGGTCCTTGTCTCTGACATCCCCGATGAAATACCGCAGGCAGGTATAGTGCGATTCAGAAAAAATCTGCGACATCTCAAACTGTTTGAGTTCGTCCCTGGAATACACCACCAGCCGCTTGACACCGGGATACCGGTCAAGGACCATTCGGACAAACGCCTTGCCGAATGAACCGGTGCCGCCTGTAATGAGGATTGATTTGCCGTTAAGCATGGGCACAGCTCCGCTTTGTCGGTTACCTTCAAGTGCCTGTTATTCTGATATCAACAAGCTGTGATAATTACAAGCAAATTTTAGACCATGCTGTGTCCGGATTTTTTCATTTCCATTGTGACCGCCATGCCGGACCGGATCAAAACGGGGCAGCCGGGGCAGACCTGCTTTACTGTCTTCATTCGGGGGCTGGGTATTGGGTGCTCTTCTGTCATACATATTGATCGATCTGGATGATCTGATTCAGTCGCTTGCAGACCTCGGCAAAAAACGAATCCGGCAGTTTTTTCTGCGGATGAACCGTTGCCCGGCGTACCCGCCAGTCGAACGATTTGGGCTGGTGGCAGAGGACATAACTGGTTTTGCCGGCACGCCCCTTTGTACCAGCCTTCCCGGTTGCAACGGCAAAGGGATTGTCGGCATTGTATTCTGCGGTGGTCATGGGCAGGCCGATGACCAGGGATGTTTTATCGTTGAAATTACGGGGCGAAAGAACCAGAAATGGATGGATATCCCGCATTTCTCTTCCAGCCTGGGGGTTGCAGTCGATCCAGATGATATCCTGCCTGCCGGGCACCCAGGGTTTCTTTTCTTTTTTTGAACCGGTTGTTACCACTTTTCAACCCCGACTGCAAAGGTCTGCATGGCCTCGCCGCCATGCCGGACCGGATCAAAACGAGACAGACGTTCATCCAGCGTTACGTCAGCACTCTGTTCGGGACGGATGATGATGGCACCCTCCTCCACTGACAGGCGTACCCGTTGATCGACGTGCAACCGGGCCGCCCGGGCAATCGCAACCGGAAGTCTGACACCCAGACTGTTCCCCCATTTTTTGATATCCAGAACCGTTTCCGCCATCATTGTCTCCATGTATACAGTTGATGTTTAGACAAAGTATAAACAATGCCGGATCTTTTGTCAATATTGAAAGCCGGGCAAATTCCTGCGGATGCCGGGCCGGCAGTAAGGCAACCCCACCTGGAAGCGGCATGCTGCAAGAAGGAAAAGATCTCCAGCAGATTGTGATGCAGTTCGGGTGTGAAAATTTAATTGAGCAGCAGGATCATCTTCTCAGCCGTCCCGCCAGGCCCTGACCGGTGATCAGCTCCGGATTGAGCAGATCCATGTTGTCGTCTTTCATGGCCAAAGCGAAAATCCAGCTCGCCCCATCTTTTGTTCATGGCTTTTCTGTCGGCCCGGGAGTCTTTTTCCACATTCATTCCAGCAACCAGTCCAGGACAGGCACAAGGGTTATCCATTCGGGCAGATCAAGACCCGGCTGGACACTTTCCGCCAGGATAAGGGCCTGGCCTGATCCGACCCGTTTCCGGGCGGCTTCAAGCCCCTTGATCTCACGGGATAGATTGTCGGTGTCAAGTCTGGTGGTCACCTGCACCAGCAACGGGTTACTGCCGTAAGGAAAGGCGACAAAATCACACTCCCAGGCATTGCGGACAAAGTAGATCTCGTGCGTCATCTCACGCAAATGCCTGTAAACCAGATTTTCCAGGAGCTTCCCCCGGTCTTCGGACAAAGAATAGTTGAGTGCGGTGGCCAGGCCATTGTCAAAGAGATAGACTTTTTTATTGCTCATCTCCCGCCTGATAACCGAGGGATCATACCGTTCCAACCGGGCCAGCATGTATATGTCAAACACCTCGTCCATCATCCGGTACAAGGTGTCCTTGCCCACTGAAAATCCCCTGGACTTGAGATCGTTGTACAGCTTGTTGACTGAAAATTCTTTGGTGAACGAACTGATCAGCCTTTTGAGAACATACTTGAACAGGGCGGGATCAGACACTTGGTACCGCTCGACCAGGTCGCGGTAAAGCATGACATTGAAATACTCCTGCAGCACCTGGGCTTTGAACCGGCGGTCCATGTTCACCAGTTCGGGATACCCGCCCCAGAAGCAATATTCTTCAAAGGCCCGGCCCACGACAGCCCTGTCTTTGCCGGACACCGGAGGATGGGCTGGCAGCCCTGAAAAACGCAGGTATTCGGCAAAGGAAAGCGGCAATATTTCAAACGATATCCCCCGCCCCCGGAGGGATGTCGCAATTTCCCTGGACAACAGCCTGGAATTGGAGCCGGTGAGAACCACCCGTCTGGAAATGGTGTCCGTCACCCGGCGTACAAATTTTTCCCAGTTCGGCAATTCCTGGATCTCGTCAAAAAAAAGATATGCCCTGGACAGATCCTGGTCTGGGTAAAGCTCGCGATACGCATCAAAAACCAGATCGTTCTCGCCTTCCAGGGCCAGCCGCTCATCCTCGAAGTTCATGTACAGCATTTCCTGCCGGGCAATACCTGAGTTTTCCAGCCCTTTCATAAGCTGAAAAAGATAATACGTTTTCCCTGCCCGCCGGGGTCCGACAAGTATAATGACCTTGCCCGTGTCCAGGGGCACGTCCAGGTGTCTGGGCTGAAAATCAGGCAGTTCTGACTGGTGAAAATCCGCAATGATACGCTTGAGTTTCGCTTTCATGCCATCAAATATGCTTTAATATTTTCCTAATTTCAAGGAAAATATTAAAAAAATTTTCCTTTATCGAGATAAAATATAAGACAACACTGCTTTTTTTGACAACGATGCATAAAACCATTTTAATCCCGGACCAGCGCCAACGGTTACCACACCTGATGCTCTGAATCGCCGGATTTTATCCATAAGACCGGGATCACGGTTTTGGACCGAACCCGGGCGTTCAAGTTTTGGCGCTTTTTAACCGATAATAACAGCGGCTTGAATCACAAGGCGCACAGCGTGCAGGGAGGTATATATGGAATTTGTCGTAGGGGCGCCCCAGCCCATCGGGCCGCCGGGCAAACGGCTGCCCAATCAGCCCCAGGTGGTGGAGGCCAGGATTCTGAATGTCCGGCCACCCCGGCGGGGCCCCAGAAATCTGGCGGAAAAACAGGACGACCGGCGGAACCGGTCTCCGGGACAGGATCCTGCGTCCGGACGGGTCATGGTGCTGCTGGTGCCGGAAGGTTATTATGTGCCGGCGGACATCGATTCCGGCAACTACCGGGTGTTTCTGAGATTCGTACCCCGGAAACGGGCACGCTGACCGCAGGCCGGACATCTCCGGGCAAACTCAAGCCGGCACCCGGCACGGAACCGGTTCCGGCAGGATGCGTCTGATTATTTGACCGGTTTGATCCGGGAGACGGGCTCCACACTGTCCACTTCCCAGCCGTCCCCGGGCCGCTGCCGCCGAGCCTGCTTCATTTTTCTTTCCAGCTCCAGATACCGGGCATAGGCGCTGTACCGTTTCTCACCGGCCATGCGGCGGTGCATGGACTGTTTGAGCACCTCTTCAAACCCGCCCGGGGAAGGGGCCGGGTGTGACCGGGGCCCGGGACCGGCCCCGGGCCGGGCAGGCGGGGCAGACCCGGAACGAACCTGCCGGTGGGATATCCATTTTCGAACCGTGTCCACCAGGTGCCGGCAGGCCGGGGGCAGCTGCCTGGGCAGCAGGCCGGGCTTTTTTCTCCGGGGACCGGGCCTGAGCACCGGTTTCAGGGTCAGATACGCCACATTGATATCCTTCATTCTTTCCCCGTCATCCCCGGTTTTCGAGGCGGCCATCAGCTTGTCCGGATGAAATTGCTTGGCTTTTTTCTTGAACGCGGCATGGGCGTCCTCCAGGGTCGCGCCCGGTTCAAGATCGAGTAATTTCAGGGCCTTTTGGATATCCATTTCAATTTTGTACCGTGCCGGCATTCAGGTGTCAAACAGATTTTTCAACCGGCTTGCATTTGCTTTTTTTCAAAATGTTTGAAAAAATCATCCAAGTGATATAAGTATTTCCGTCAGTATGTCAAAACAATGACGTGCCGGGCCCAATCCAGAAACCGGCTCTTTTCGGCCCGGGCAATTGAAACATATGAACGGATGCAATGGCAGTCAATGAAAAACACGCACCAGGACTGGTATGAAAGATTGAGGCGCATGGCGGTATCTGAAACCAGTCGCCAATCATGTTGAAAGAGAAGAATTGATGATCGAAAAATTTCCTCAGTCCCCATCTGAAACACAGCTGTCAGACAACGTGCAGACCGAAGTGACCAGTGACCACCGCAGCCGGGTCCGGGCCGAAGAAGCCATGCACCAGGCACAGAAGATGGAGGCCATGGGTGCCCTGGCCGGCGGGATCGCCCATGATTTCAACAACCTGTTGTTTCCCATTATCGGGCATGCGGAAATGGTGCTTGACGACCTTCCCGGGGACAGCCCTCTCAGGGAAAGCATTAAACAGATTTATACCAGCGCTGTCCGGGCCAGGGAGCTGGTCCACCAGATTCTGGCTTTTTCCAGGCAGGAAAAAAGCGAACGGATCCGGATGAAAATGCAGCCCATCCTCAAGGAGGGATTGAAGCTGCTCCGGTCCACCATCCCCGCCACCATCGCCATCCGGCAGCGGATTTCACCGGACTGTCCCCCGGTCACTGCAGACCCGGTGCATATTCATCAGATTCTCATGAACCTGGCCACCAATGCATTCCATGCCATGGAGGAAAACGGCGGCACCCTGACCGTGGGCCTTGAGTCCTGCCGGCCGGATCATCCGGAAACGATCGATCCGACCCTGGCACCGGGCACTTATGTCTGCCTGACCGTGGCAGATACCGGCCTGGGCATGGATGCCGGCACGCTGGACAGAATTTTCACCCCGTTTTTCACCACCAAGGAAAAAGGGAAGGGAACGGGCATGGGACTGTCCGTGGTCCACGGCATTGTCACGGACATGAAAGGTGCCGTGAAGGTGCACAGTGAGCCCGGAAAGGGCGCGGAATTCCGGGTGTATCTGCCGGCGGCGGAACACGGGCCGGATGCCGGTTTCAGCCAGGCGGCCCAGGGCACTTTGACCGGCGGGACTGAACGGATTCTGCTGGTGGACGATGAAAAACCGATCGTTGCCATGGAAACCCGGATACTGTCCCGCCTGGGGTACCGGGTCACGGCCTTCACAGACAGCATCGGCGCCCTGACCGCCTTCCGGAACGACCCGGAACGCTTTGATCTGGTGATCACGGACATGGCCATGCCGGACATGGCCGGAGACCGGCTGGCCGTTGAAATGAAAAAAATCCGGCCGGACATTCCCATCCTGCTGTGTACCGGGTTCAGTGAGCGCATGACCCCGGAAAAAATCCGTGCTCTGGGCATCCAGGGGCTTTTGACCAAACCCATGCTGACCCGGGACCTGGACAGGACCCTGAGAGAGATTTTCGGGCCCGGCCGCCATGAGTGAGATCCTGATCATCGATGACGATCCCCAGATCTGCAACCTGCTGGAAACCGCGTTCAGAAAAAAAGGACATGCGGCATATTCCGAATCCACATTGACACAGGGCATGAAACGCCTTGATTCCCGAAATGTGGATGTGGTTTTTCTGGATGTTCACCTGCCGGACGGCAACGGCCTGGAAGCCATCGAGGCCATCCGGCAGATGCCGGATGCCCCGGAAATCATCATCTTCACGGGCAGCGAAGATATCGACGGAGCTGAGCTGGCCATGCAGTCCCGGGCCTGGGACTATCTCCCCAAAACCGGGTCCTACAAAAAATTTATTTTCGCCCTGGACCGGGCACTGGAATACCGCCGCCAGAAACTTGCCCGCCGGGATGCCGCCGCCATTGACAGAAGAGACATTATCGGAGACAGCCGCCCCGTCATGGACTGCCTGGACCAGGTGGCCAGAGCGGCAGGAAGCGATATCCCGGTATTGATCACCGGGGAGACCGGTACCGGCAAAGAGATGTTTTCCAGGGCCATCCATATCAACAGTTCCCGGTCCAGGGGGCCGTTCGTGGTGGTGGACTGTGCGGCCCTGCCCGG
>NPIE01004647.1_pt1 | contig 39765 bp, 31 predicted proteins | sample 8637661 | NCBI WGS metagenome assembly NPIE01 (sample SAMN07420842, study PRJNA396082) | bioreactor metagenome | isolation source: sample BA12 brine-fed electro-methanogenic bioreactor BA | place: Japan: Kochi | collected 2016-12-09 | reverse complement strand
TTCTGGTTTTTCGGGACTTCTGGCATCCGGCATCCGGTAACCGGTAGCCGGTAACCGGTTTCCGGTCTCCGGTCTCCGGTCTCCGTTCTCCGGCATCCGGCTGCCAGAAACTTGCTTTCCATTGATATTATCTCTATATTTGACGGAAGCCTCTGCGTATTAAACGAATAAAAGTAAACATACACAACAGCCTGGCGTGTATATAGGTAGGGGTGATGGTATACGCTAGTTACCCAACATAATAAAAAAACATACATCAAATAAAATGCTATAAAATGATCATAGAATTCAAACCAATTAATTCAATGTATTATGAAACAAAAATTTTTACTTACAGCATTAATGATCTCAATGATCACGGGCACTATGGCCCAGAAGCCGACAATGGCAATAACCTTCACCGCCGACAACAACGGCCAGCATGTAGCATTGAATAGCATCCTGATAGAGAACCTAACCCAGGGCGGTGACACCACGCTTTATGCACCTGATACAGTGCTTGTGCTGGATTATATTGTTGGAATGGAAGATATCAACCAATTCATCGGCAATGTTTTTACTCTTTCCCAAAACTACCCTAATCCAATGAAAGGCAAAACGACAATTGAGCTACTTTTGAATGAAAGGAAGAAGGTTGTGGTTACGGTCAGTGATGTGATGGGAAGAGAGGTGGCCAATCAAGAATTTCAATTAGAGCATGGCAAGCATTCCTTCACCTTTTACCCTGGCAGGGAAAGCCTCTATTTTCTCACTGCCCGTGCCGATAATCAAACCCGAACGATAAAGATGTTCAATTCACCAATTGCTTCTACCGTTATGGAATTATGCAAACTGGAATACAATGGCAGGAATGGCGATACCAAAGATTATAAAGCGGTTGCAAAACTGAACAATTTTGTATTTGACCTGGGTGACCAGCTTAAATTCACTTCATTTACTGATCAAGGTGAACGAGTCATCACGAGTTCACCTACAGGTGATCAGACCTATTATTTTCATTATACCGGCGATCCATGCTCCGGCGCCCCAACTGTTACCGATATTGATAGCAATGTGTATAATACTGTGCAGATAGGTAATCAATGCTGGATGAAAGAAAACCTGAAAACCACGACTTACAGCAATGGCACATCAATCCCTAATGTAACGGATTACACAGCATGGGGAAATCTGACAACAGGCGCTTATGCATGGTATGACAACGACATCTCATGGAAAGACAGCTATGGAGCCTTGTACAACTGGTTTACAACCGTTGACCCCAACGGCCTTTGCCCCACAGGATGGCATGTGCCAACAGATGATGAATGGACAGTTCTGACCGATTATATTGGCGGAACGGGTTCTCCACATGGAAACGAACTAAAATCATGCAGGCAGGTGAATTCACCGCTTGGCGGCGGTTGCAATACAAGTGAGCATCCTCGTTGGAATGAACACGGAACAAATTATGGTACAGATGATTACGGCTTCTCAGGCCTTTCGGGCGGCTTCCGTAACTACCATGGTTTTTTCGGCTACATTGGTTACTACGGCTACTGGTGGTCTTCTACGGAGAACTTTTCAAACTACGCCTGGTACCGCGCCCTGAAGTACATCTACGGCGGCGTGCACGTGGGCGGCGACGATAAGCCGAGTGGCCGTTCGGTGCGTTGCCTCCGGGATTAGGACGCTTTGACAATTTGACTATTTGGGGTATTGGATTATAAAATGTAGCTATCGAATAAATTGTATAAGAATGGAAAAAGAAGTATTCTTAGAAAAGAACATTGAAATTACGTTGGGTAACAGCCACGTGCCATAGCTGCAACACGTTATCAAACATCTGCCCACCTCAGCATCCTTTCGCTTTCTTTTAATAACTTTTCTAACAATCTTCCTGCTTCATTTCATCTGGCTGTTTTTACCGGCCTGCAGCAAAATTGACGGGGGCCCCTCGTCGATTGCTGCGCGCTCTCCGCGGGATGACATGTGCGAATCTAAAAACCTTGTTTCGAGACCTCCCCGGCATTGTCACAGAATATAATGCAAAAGTGAGATTGTTTGTTTTTTTGGCAGTTCGATCAGATCATAGGTTAAATAAACGTGTAGCGTTTACCTCCCCCGGGCGCAGTCCGAATGATACGGCTTATTTAAAACCCCTCACTCAATTGAGGACCTTGACCGGGGGTGTCCTTTTTGGGTCCTTTTTTGGACAGGCAAAAAAGGACATAAAAGAAAAAATGCTTTGTTGCGGAAAGCGGGCAGGTGCTGTTTACCGGCCTGAAGCGAAATTGACGGGGGTCCCTCTCCCGCTTCGCTCCATCGGGATGACATTCTCAAGCTTTTATCGTTTCACTGCTGGTTTCTGGTCGCTGGTTTCTGGTTGCTGGTTGTTACTTTCCGGTAGCCGGTAGCCGGTAGCCGGTAGCCGGCATCCGGCATCCGGTCTCCGGCCTCCCTTCTCCGGTCTCCGGCATCCGAAAACTTGCTTCCCATTGATATTATCCCTATATTTGACGAAAGCCTCTGCGGATAAAACGAATAAATGTAAACATACACAACAACATGACGTGCATATAGGTAGGGGGTGATGGTATACGCTAGTTGTATTGCATTAAAGAATAGATAACCACATGGAGTTTCAACAATATTATCCTACATATAATTATAAAGAGAGAGATGTCGTTCTTGCTGAATTTGAAGAAGCTCAGAAAATAGCTAATACTCAAAGTAAACTATATGGACAATTAGCAAATTTATTAATAGCATTTGTGACTGTCGGAATAACATTACTTTTAAAATCTTCTGACAAGTCAACTAATCAGGCAATTGTTATAATCAAGGATAATGTGATATTCTTTGATGTTTTTCTTGGAATCATAGGTTTGGTTATTCTTCGTTATTTTATTGAATTGCAACGAACGATTGTGATTAATAGCCGAAAAGTGATAACACTTAGACGTATGCTTGGATTAGATTACGGACATTTACAATTAACTATTCCGAATTGGAGAGTTGAAGGTGCTACAAATCCATTTGCAGTAAGACTATTTCCAGGTTGGTTAAAATTTGGCAGTAGTCCATTTTGGATAATTACATTGACTTTAAATATTTTTTGGTATTTCTCATTGTCTTCAATAAACCATGAGTTAGTAACAAAATATTGGTATTTAATAAATATTCTTATTACTGTTTTTTATGCTTTAGTATTTCGAATACAATTGAATGAAACTCATGAATCATTTTATCTTTTAACTGTAAAGAATATTTCAAAATTGCTTGGAATAAAACTGATTAAGGATTTTGAATATGTCTTGTATCGTTCAAAACTTTCTGTAAATGAAAAAGATAGACTGAAATATGAAACCCATAATATCGAACGGGTATTAATTGAAATCGAAGATTCTAGATTCTATAAACATAAAGGAATCGATTTTAAATCAATAGTACGCTCTGTGTTAAGCCTTTCAAAGAATTATCGTAGGAAAAAAGGTTTGTTGAAAAGTGGAGGCTCAACAATTACAATGCAATTATGTAGAACATTATTAATACCATCAAACCAGAATCCAATAAGAAGAAAAGTAATTGAAATGCTTTTATCTATTTGGTATGAAAGACAATTTTCAAAGTCTGATATTCTCGCATTTTATTTAACTTCTGTTAGATTTGAAAAAAGAATAAATGGGATTATTTCAGCAACAAAATACTTTTTCCCAAATAAAGAGAATAAAACTTATTCCAATGAGGAAGCTTTTTTCTTGATTGAGAGATTATCAAATATTTCATCTACCTACAGAAAAGAACGAATTAGAAACTTGTTTGAAAGGATTCCAAGTTCTATTGATATAAATTGGGAGCTATTATTAAGTATTTATGAAAAGCAAGAAAGGAATAACGCAATACAACAATGTGTATAATTCATAAGGGTTTCGAAGGTTTTCGAGCATTATCACCCGCATCAATTTCGGGTAGTAACTTGATAAGTTTTAAGCACGCAATCCCTTACGAAATCATACACTAAACGTTAGCACCAATATAAGGATATGATAACAAGAGTTGAAGAAACAAAAAGGGATGATTATCTAAATGAACATATTCCGTATAGATTGAACTCATTGCAAGCTTATGATCTTTACATAAGCAGAAGAAGTCCTGGAATTAAAGATGATGAATATAAAACTAAGGAATTACCAGAAAAAAGATGTTACTGGGAATCTGAATTTCTAGAACCTGCTTTTGAGGTATCAATTTTATTTGGAAGAAGCTTATTAAATTTTCTCGGATTGACAATGAAAAATAACAAACTAGATTATTTTGTGAGTAATAAAAATGATGATGTCCAGATATGGGACATAATTCCAGGAAAAAGTCCGTACCCACTTGAAAGAATTAATGAGAAAGATCAGCAAGATTTGTGTAACCTGATAAAAGTATCAAATAAGTCAGCTGCTCATTTAACAACAAAAACGTCAACAAATGAAGAACTTGAAAGTCTTCTAAAAGCAAGGGAAATAATTTATAAGCTTGTTTTGGAATATGTTGATGGACTCAAGACAAAAAATTTGTGGCATAAATAGAAAGATAATACTGGTGCTAACATGGCGCAAAGGCCAGCCAGTGTGGAATAATATTTACCCAGGCGGTGGGCTTAGTAGGGAATGAAAACGTAACTTTAAGGGCTAAACCAAATACAACCCACCGCATGGCTAAACACACAGGCCGGCCTATGCGCTGGAACGCTATAGCCAATTGAGAGACTAAAATAAAACCAGGGTTTCAAGTGAAACTTACATACCAATATAAATTTGAGAAAGAGTGTGCAGAAATTCATGAAGTTGATTTATTAACTGCATTCAAGAATAATTTTCGAAGAACTAAATGCCATCACAAAATCATAATGAAAGAAAATGAACTTGACCTTGAAAATCAAATTTTTGACTTTAACTATTTGTATAAAATGGTCAGCCCCTGGAACATTTGGTACGGCATTGGTACAATGAAAATAAGCATTCTGAAAAATTCGTATGATAAATCATATTTGATTAGGTTTTCGATTTCTATTCTTAGGTATATAGTTTTTTATGTGATAATCAATTTTATAATTGGAGTCAAATTAATGACTATTAACCATCTAATGCTCGTATATTTTCTCATATTTTACAATATAGTAGCAATCACCTCAATTGTTTATAAATACATTGGTCAAAAAAGATTTTTTAGTAAAACAATTAGGATTGGAGACTTTTATATGAATCAGGTTAGCAAAAGTTACGATTGGGAAATAATATTGAATAAGAAAACCAATTCTGAAATAATAGAAATAATTAAAGGTCATACCCTACTTCCAAACATAGTTATTGAATTAGCCAAAAAGGAATTAGAAAAAAGAAAAACGAATGATTAAAATAACTGGCTACAACATCGGGTCATAGTGCATACTTAAGTTGAGAAATACTCAGGAAAATAAATTGTAAATCAGACGATATAGATACTAATCAAGTTAATGAAACAGAAGCCAATACGCACTATACCCGAGGAACGTTGACGGGAGCGCTCCTCACTTCGCTCCATCGGGATGACGTTCTCAAGCTTTTATCGCCTCACTGCTGGTTGCTGGTTTCTGGTTGTTAGCTTCTGGTTATTATTTTCCGGTAGCCGGTAGCCGGTAACCGGTCTCCGGTCTCCGGTCTCCGGTCTCCGGCATCCGCCATCTGTTAATAATTCTCTGAAAAACTAAAACCTCCCTTTCCAGCCGCCCGATAATATTGGTTAATTTTGTACGGTAAACTTGGTGTAACCCATAAAACCGGACCAATATGATCCTCTTTTACCAGATTTCACCCAAATCGTTCTACGCATTGAAAGTCAGGCAGGAACTCTCGTCCGACGACAGGGAAAAACTGCACTGGCTCTTCGGAGAATGTGAGCCTGTACCGGGTGATAAGCTGGATGGAACCTTCATCGGCCCCCGCCGTGAAATGATCACCCCCTGGAGCACCAATGCGGTGGAGATCACACGCAATATGGGTATCCACGGCATCGAACGCATCGAGGAATTTACCGAAACCGACGCCCCCGATGCACCTTTCGATCCCATGCTGCAGGAACGCTACAAGGGCCTCGGACAGGACCTCTACACCATTGCACGAAAAGCTGAGCCTGTCACCTTTATCATGGATATTCAGGCCTATAACGAGGCCGAAGGACTGGCCCTCAGCGCCGACGAAGTGGAATACCTGGAGGAGGTGAGCAAAAAGATCAATCGCAAGCTTACCGACAGCGAAGTGTACGGCTTCGCGCAGGTCAATTCGGAACACTGCCGGCATAAGATCTTCAACGGCACCTTTATCATCGACGGCAAGGAACAAAAAGAATCCCTCTTTGCCCTCATCAAGAAAACCTCCAAGGTCAATCCCAATAAGCTGGTTTCGGCCTATAAAGATAATGTGGCCTTTACCCTGGGGCCGGTGGCCGAACAGTTTGCTCCCGTCCGCCAGGACAGGGCCGATTTCTTCGAAACCACCGACATTCCCACGGTGCTTTCCCTGAAGGCGGAAACCCATAATTTCCCCACTACCGTGGAACCTTTCAACGGGGCCTCCACCGGAACGGGAGGGGAGATCCGCGACCGACTGGCCGGCGGAAAAGCCAGCATCCCCCTGGTGGGAACGGCCGTGTACATGACGGCATACCCGCGCCTGGAAGACCAACGCAAATGGGAATCCTTCACCCAGGCCCGTCCATGGCTGTACCAGACCCCGGCCGAGATCCTCATCAAGGCCTCCAACGGGGCCAGCGATTTCGGGAATAAATTCGGGCAACCCCTGATCTGCGGCAGTCTGCTGACCTTCGAACATGAGCAGAAGCAAAAATCCTTCGGATACGACAAGGTGATCATGCTGGCCGGGGGTGTGGGCTTCGGCAAGAAAAACGACAGCGAGAAAGACATTCCCGAAACAGGCGACATCATCGTGGTGCTGGGCGGCGACAACTACCGTATCGGCATGGGCGGCGGAGCAGTTTCTTCAGTGGATACCGGCGAGTACGAGAACGCCATCGAACTGAATGCCGTACAGCGGGCCAACCCCGAAATGCAGAAAAGGGTGGCCAATGTGATCCGGGCCATGGCCGAACGCGAAAGCAATCCCATCATCTCCATCCACGACCACGGCGCCGGGGGGCATCTCAATTCTCTGTCGGAACTGGTCGAAGCCACCGGGGGGCGGATAAGCATCGGGAAACTCCCCGTCGGCGACCCCACCCTCTCCGCCAAGGAGATCATCGGGAACGAATCCCAGGAACGCATGGGTCTCATCATTAAAAAAGAAGACCTTTCGCTCCTCGAAGAGATCTCGGAACGTGAACGCGCCCCCATGTATGCCGTGGGCGAAGTGACCGGCGATATGAAGTTCGTGTTCGAGGACGAAGACAAAAACCCGGTCGACCTGAAACTGGAATACCTCTTCGGCAAACCGCCGAAAACCGTGATGCAGGATACAACATCCGGCTATGCCTTTCCCGAACCGGAATACGATGCGAAAAAACTGGAAGAATACCTCCATGATCTGTTGCAGGTGGAAGCTGTGGCCTGCAAAGACTGGCTCACCAATAAAGTGGACCGTTCTGTTACCGGACGCGTGGCTAAACAACAATGTACCGGACCCATCCAGCTTCCGCTCAACGATGTAGCCGTGGCCGCCCTTGATTACCGGGGCGAAAAAGGCATTGCCACCGCCATCGGGCATGCCCCCGTGGCCGGGCTGGTATCGGCAAAACACGGATCCCGCCTGGCCATCGCCGAAGCCCTGACCAATATCCTCTGGGCGCCCATTACCGATGGGATCAAAGGCATCTCGCTCAGTGCCAACTGGATGTGGCCGGCCAAAAATGAAGGCGAAGATGCACGCCTCTACGAAGCCGTGCAGGCGGTCAGCGATTTTGCCATCGAACTCGGGATCAACATCCCCACCGGGAAAGATTCCCTCTCCATGACCCAGAAATACCCTGACGGGAAGAAAGTCATGGCTCCCGGTACCGTGATCATTTCGGCCATGGGCGAATGCAGCGACCTGAAAAAGGCCGTGAGCCCCTTCCTGGCCCTGCAATACGATGCTTCCATCATCTATATCGATTTTTCGAAGGATAAGCATTGCCTGGGCGGAAGCAGCTTTGCCCAGCTCCTGAACCAGCTCGGCACCCGCACACCCGAGGTGAAGGATGCGGCCTATTTTGCCAAAGCCTTTACCGCCCTGCAGGAATGCATCAACTCCGGCAAAGTGCTTGCCGGACACGATATCTCCGCCGGGGGAATGGCCACTGCCCTGCTCGAAATGGCCTTCCCGGTGAACGATATGGGCATGGAACTCGACCTCAACAGCATCGGCGAAAAAGATATTGTCAGGCTGCTCTTAAGCGAAAATCCGGGCGTGCTGATACAGGTGAAAGACGAAACAGGCACAAAAAAGGTCTTTGAAAAGCACGGCATTGCATACCATGTGCTGGGCAAGACCACCCGCAAACTGATGGTAGACCTGAAACATGAGGGCAATACTTATTCCCTCGATATTAATGCCTATCGTAAATCGTGGTACCGTACATCGTACCTCTTTGATGAACTGCAAACGGCCGGCGGACTGGCGAAAGAACGTTTTGAGAATTATTTCAGGCAGGACCTGAGATTCAGTTTCTGCAAGGATTTCACGGGAACACTGAAACAATATGGTCTGGATCCGGCCCGGAAGAATCCGACCGGCGTTAAAGCGGCCATAATCCGGGAGAAGGGTGTGAACGGCGATCGCGAGATGGCCTATTCCATGCACCTGGCGGGATTCGACGTGAAAGATGTGCACATGACCGACCTCATTTCCGGGGAAGAAACCCTGGATGATGTGAACTTCATCGTGTTCGTGGGCGGGTTTTCCAACTCGGATGTGCTCGGCAGCGCCAAGGGCTGGGCAGGGGCTTTCCTGTTCAACCCCAAAGCCAAGGAATCGCTGGATGCTTTCTATGCCCGCAACGATACCCTCAGCCTGGGCATTTGCAACGGATGCCAGCTCATGATGGAGCTGGGGCTGGTTTATCCCGACCATCCCGAAAAACCCCTGATGCGGCGTAATGCCTCTGAAAAATTCGAGTCGGCATTTTTGAATGTGCATGTGCTCGACAATGAGTCGGTGATGCTGGGCAGCCTCTCGGGATCGCGCCTGGGCGTTTGGGTGGCCCATGGTGAGGGACGTTTCGATTTTCCCTATTATCGCGATAAGTACAGCATCCCGCTCAGGTATTCCTATGAGCAATACCCGGGAAATCCCAACGGCTCCGACTTCAGTGCCGCGGCTGTTTGCTCCAACGACGGAAGGCACCTGGCCATGATGCCCCACCTCGAACGGGCCATCTTCCCCTGGCAATGGGCCTATTATTCTGAAGACCATCCGGGGCATGAAGTTTCGCCCTGGATAGAGGCCTTCGTGAATGCCCGAAAATGGATCGAAGATAAAAAGTAGTTATTTATGGAAAAGATCGTTTTTATTACCGGCGCCACGGCCGGCATCGGAGAAGCCTGTGCATACAAATATGCTGAGAATGGCTTCAAACTCATCCTTAGTGCCAGGAGAAAAGAAAAACTGGAAAAGCTGGCGCATGAACTCAATCAAAAATATAAAGCCGCTGTATTGCCCCTGGTGCTTGATGTGCGTGATCGTGATGCGGTAAAGGCTGTGGTTTCCGGGCTCCCGGATGAATGGCAGGACATTGACATACTGGTGAACAATGCCGGGCTCGCCCTGGGCCTGAATCCCATCCACGAAGGCCTGGAAGATGACTGGGACACCATGATCGATACCAACATCAAGGGACTGTTGTACATGGCCCGCGCCATCGCCCCCGGCATGGTAAAACGGGGCGAAGGCCATATCATTAATATAGGGAGCATTGCCGGGAAGGAAGTATACCCGAAGGGAAATGTTTACAGCGCCACCAAGCATGCTGTCGATGCCCTGACCAAAGGCATGCGCCTCGATCTGGTGGAGCATGGCATACGCGTGAGCCAGGTGGCCCCTGGTGCCGTGGAGACCGAGTTCAGCATGGTCCGCTTCAAGGGCGATCATGACCGGGCCGGAAAAGTGTACAAAGGCTATACCCCATTGCTGGCGGAGGATATTGCCGAAGCCGTGTATTTCGTGAGCAGCCTTCCGCCCCGCGTAAACGTGAACGATATCGTGGTAATGCCTGCAGACCAGGCCAATGCGACTACATTTCATAAAAAGCAATAGGCGGTTTCACGACTTTTTAGTATTATTGTCTTCCTAAAATCAAGATGAACGAAGCTGAGATCTAATGGAACTAAAGCGGATCTTTGATCTTTTACCCCACTACAAGAACTCCTTTGAACCCAAGGATGATGTGCTCGCAGGCAAGGAAAAAGGCGAGTGGATCAAATACAGTATCGATGAGTACATCGATATCGTGAACCATATTTCCTATGGTTTTATCAAGCTGGGCGTGAAACCGGGCGACCGGATCGCCACCATCTCACCCAACCGCCCTGAATGGAATTTTCTCGATATGGCCATATCCGGGATCGGCGCCATCCATGTGCCTATTTACCCGACCATCAGCGAGGCGGATTACCAGTACATCCTCAATCATTCCGAAGTGAAATTCGTTTTTGTTTCGGGTGAGGAACTGCTGCGCAAGATCAGGCATATCCTCCCCGAGGTGAAAACACTGGAAGGCCTCTACACCTTTAAGCATATCGATGATGTGGACCATCTTTCTACCCTGATCGATCTTGGAAAAGCCCATCCCGCCCCGGAAGAAGTAAAAAAACGGCAGGCTGCCATCGATACCCACGATGTGGTGACCATCATCTACACCTCCGGGACTACGGGAACCCCCAAGGGAGTGATGCTTTCGCACGATAACCTGCTGCAAAACGTGGAGGGGGTGTACAGCATTTTTCCGCTCGACCAGTATTCGCGTGGACTGAGCTACCTTCCGCTCTGCCATGTTTATGAGCGGACCAATATCTACACCTACCATTACCTCGGTGTTTCCATTTATTATGCCGAGAACATGGGTACCATCGGCGACAACATCCGGGAGATCAGTCCGCATGTGCTCACCACCGTTCCCCGCCTGCTCGAAAAGGTTTACGACAAGATCATGACCAAGGGGAGCAAGCTGAAAGGCATTAAAAAAGCCATGTTCAATCATGCGGTGAAGCTCGGGCTGAAATACCGCGAAAGCGGGAACGGCCCCCTGTACAAGCTGCAACTGGCATTGATGAACAAGCTGGTATTCAGCAAGTGGAGAGATGCCCTGGGCGGGAATATGCGCGTGGTTGTATCCGGGGGTGCTGCTCTTCAGCCCCGCCTGGCAAGGGTTTTTACGGCAGCACGGATCCCCGTACTGGAAGGTTACGGCCTGACGGAAACATCCCCTGTGATCGCAGTGAATACTTTTGAAAAAAACGGCCTGATGTTCGGCAGCGTGGGCAAACCACTGGTAAATGTTGAGGTTAAGATAGGGGAGGACGGGGAGATCCTTTCGAAAGGTCCTTGCATTATGAAGGGCTATTACCGGGAACCGGAAATGACGGCTGAAGTGATTAGCGAGGATGGCTGGTTCCATACCGGCGATATCGGAACCCTCGAGCCCTCCGGCCACCTGAGGATCACCGGGCGAAAAAAAGAGATCTTTAAAACTTCTTTGGGCAAATACATCAGCCCCGCGCAGATCGAGAACAAATTCACCGAATCTCCGTTTATCGATGCCCTGATCGTGGTGGGAGAACATCAGAAGTATGCCGCCGCCCTGATCGTGCCCGACTTTGAACACCTCAGGATGTGGTGCCATGAGGAAGGTATAAAATACACCACCAAGGAGGAGATGGTGAAGGAGAAACAGATCCGCGACCGCTTTAAAAAAGAAGTGGACCACTTCAACACCTTCCTGGGCAATACCGAAAAGATCATGCGCTTTACACTGATGGGCCGGGAATGGTCGGTGGATAACGGAGAACTTACCGCCAGCCTTAAACTCAGGCGGAATTATATCAACGAAAAGTACAAAGAGGAGATCGAAGGGCTGTTTTAGTGCATGATCCTGAAGATCATTTCCCTCAGCAATTCCCCTTCATTGGTGCTGTGATTGTTGAGCCCCTTGAATTTCATGTCGTATTCGCGGAGCAGATGGATGGCATGCCTGGCTTTGGGTATGCTGAAGCGTTTTGCCGCGACTTTGTATTCCGCAACAAAAAAGGGACTGATGGAAAGCTCGGAAGCCAGGGCATTGTTATTCGCTTTGTTTTTGGATGAATGCAGGATCAGTATTTTCGTAAAATACTGGTATAGCATGGCCAGGGTCAGGGGCAGGGGATTGGTTTTGGGATTGGCAGCAAAATGCCTGCAAATCAGATTGACGCTATACATATTGCCTTCAGCCATGGCCTTTTGCAGGTTGAATACATTAAAGTCCTTGCTGATGCCGATATTTTCCTCGATGATGTCGAGGTCGATAGTCCCTCCGGCCTCCAGGTTCAGGATGAGCTTACCGAGTTCCATCCTGATCTTGACCAGGTCGTTGCCCAGGCTGGCTGTAAGCAGGCGCGTGGCTTCCGGCGTGATGGAATAGCCCTTTTCCCTGAGCTGATCAGTGATCCAGGCCGGGATCTTATTATCGTAGAGCCGGTCTGACTTCATGACCACCCCCGTTTTTTGTATGGCTTTGGGCAGGGCTTTACGGCTGTCGTAGGCCTTGTGTTTATGACAGATCACCAGGATGGTGCTTTTCACCGGATCCTTCGCATATTCCGTAAGTTCGTCCAGGTCGCCGATGTTTTGCGCTTCTTTAACGATCAGCACCTGGTGGTTGGCCATCATGGGGAAACGCCGGGCTGTGTCGATAATATCGGAGGCGGTGATATCCTTACCGTACAGCACGCTCTGGTTGAATTCCTTTTCAGACTCGCTCAGCACATTCGCGGAAATAAAGTCGCAAACGATATCGATGAAAAATTCTTCTTCCCCGTGGAGGAAGTATATGGGTTTGTATATCTTTTTTTCCAGGTCGGAAAGGATCTGTTCAAATCTCATATACCATCCAGTTCAGGGTTATAGTCGAAATACAGGTGTTTTACGGTCAACCCCCTGTCTCTTAGCATCTGCAGGGATTTAACCCCGATGCGGAGGTGGTCTTCCAGATATGTTTCCGTGACCTCGCTATCGCTTTTTTCGGTTTTAATGCCGGCGGAGATCATGGGCTGGTCGGATACCAGCAAGAGGGCCCCGGAGGGGATCTCGTTCCGGAATCCAACGATGAAGATGGTGGCTGTTTCCATATCGATGGCCATGCTTCTGGTGCGGCGCAGATGGTCTTTGAAATAATCGTCGTATTCCCACACCCTGCGGTTGGTCGTATACACGGTGCCGGTCCAGTAATCGCGTTTAAAATCACGTATGGAGGTGGAAACGGCTTTTTGCAGGTTAAATGCGGGCAGGGCCGGAACAGATTTATGCATATAATCGTTGGAGGTCCCTTCCCCGCGGATGGCTGCAATGGGCAGGATAAGATCGCCCAGCTTGTTCTTTTTCTTGAGCCCGCCGCATTTGCCTAAAAAGAGTACGGCTTCCGGACTGATGGCACTCAGCAGGTCCATGATGGTGGCCGCATTGGCGCTTCCCATTCCAAAGTTGATGATGGTAATGTTGTTGGCCGTGGCACAGGGCATTGGTTTCTTTTTACCCTTGATCTCCACCTTGTTCCACTCGGCAAAGAGCTCTACATACTTCATGAAGTTGGTGAGGAGGATGTAGCGCCCGAATTTTTCCAGCTTTTCGCCCGTGTAGCGCGGCAGCCAGTTTTTAACGATCTCCTGTTTTGTTTTCATCGCACACACTTTATGCAAAAATAGGAAATATTGTGATGAGGGACGGAAGGGAGGGGAACAATCGGGGCAGCAGCGACAAAATCGACATACACTACTAATACCAAAGATTTAAATCCAAAGAAATGTAAAGCCAAATCCCAATACTTTCATTAAAACTTTATAGTAATTGAAAAAAAGTTCAAAAAAACAGGGGGACATTTTTCGATTTTGGGTATTAATGAGTATGGAGTGGGAGTTTTTTTTGTTCGGGAGCATATTGAAGCGAGTGGAGGATAAGATCCATGAGATCGCAGGTATTGCCGGTTTAAACGGGTTAGCCGGCAGTGGGCTGATGAGTGGCGATGCGGGTCTTGCCTGTTTCTACGCCAACTATGCTGACTGGAGCAGAGATCATTCCTTTGAGAAAATGGCGGCGGAAAGGATCGGGCGGGCGCTCGATCCCGCTGCCGTTTCTTTTCCCGGATACAGCCTGGCCAATGGGTTTGCCGGTACCGGTCAGGTTCTGAGGTACCTGCAGAATGATAAATTGCTCAGCCTGGATGGAGAAGCCATCTACCGGGCCCTAGACGAACCCCTGTACAAGGCCATGCTGGCCTATCTTGATGCCGGGAAATACGACTACCTCCATGGTGCGCTGGGGATCGGGCTCTATTTCCTGGGAGAACCGGGGAATGATCAGTACCGCGGGTATTTAAAACTGCTTTCTCTGCGCCTGCTTGAAATGGCGGAACAGGAAGATGACGGGAGCCTGAAATGGATTTCCGTGCTGGATCCCGATACGGATCGCAGGGGGGTGAATTTGTCTCTTTCGCATGGTATGGCATCGATCATACTGGTCGCCTGCCGGATACTGGAAGAGGGTATTGCCGAAGAGCAATGCAGAACGATCATTCTGGGTGGGTTGAGATACCTGGAAAAGCAGCGTCTGGAAAATGAACAATACCTTTCCATTTTCCCTTCGTGGGCACTCGAAGGCGAAGCGGAGGTGCAGTCCAGCCGGCTGGCCTGGTGCTATGGTGATCTGGGGATCGGACTGGCATATTTTGCTGCCGGAAGGCTTTTCCCTGATCAACACTATTCTATGCGGGGACTGGAGATCCTGCAGCATTCGGCTGAACGCCGCGACCTGGAAGAGAACAGGGTCGTGGATGCCTGCCTTTGCCATGGCGCTTCAGGGATCGCATTGATATTCAATATTATCTATCAGCAAACGCAATACACGCTTTTCAGGGATGCTTCCCTGTACTGGCTCGATGTATGTCTTAATATGGCGGTGCATGAAGATGGTGCTGCCGGATACAAGTACAAGGGTGGGCCGGGCCGCGGACACTGGATATATTTTAATGGTCTGCTTACAGGTACCGCCGGGATCGGCCTCGCCCTTTTATCTTTTGTACAAAACCGAAAGCCCGAATGGGCAAATCTTTTTCTGCTCAATCTATGAATGGCAAACAGGAGGCAGTACAGCTTAGGTATCGCGTGCATGATCGCTTCATGCTTCGGGTGCCCTGGCTGCCGGTATCGGTATTGGCCGAATTCACTGACTGTAGTTCTCCTGCAGAATTGCTTCGGGAATATTATTCGGATGGGTATTTGCAGGAGGCGATCTTTCTGGCCTCGCCGGGCTTGTACCGGCGAATGCAAGATTATATGCAGGACGGAACTAATTCGGAAATGCCTGAAAAACTATGCCAGGCGCTCAGTAAGTACCTTATTCGCATGTCGTCGCGCTGTACTCCTTTCGGCCGTTTTGCAGGCATCTGCAGCGGAACTTTCGCTGATAAAACACAGCTCCGCCTTGGCTCTGAAGAGCAACATCGTTTGCATTTGCGTCCCGATATGCAATTCCTGTGCAGCCTGGCCGAAAAAATGAAAGACGACCGCAGCCTTCGTTCCTCAATGCGTTTTTACCCCAATTCGAGCCTATGCATGCTGGGCGATGTTATTCATTATGTGGAGTACAGCCTCGATGAGGAGGGCTACCGGAAATACAGCCTGCAACAAGCAGAAAATTCACCGGAGCTGCGGGAAGTATTGCGGGCAGCGGAATGCGGAAACCTTATCGATACCCTTGCGGGCATGCTGAGCAATGAGCACATTTCCCCGGGAGATGCCAGGGAGTATATCCATCAACTGATCGACAACCAGGTGCTGGTGGCTGAACTGGAACCCAAGCTTAGTGGGAATGCCTATCTTGAAAACCTGCAGATGTTTGCGCCAAAAGGCCGCAAACCTTATCCCCTGCTGGAAGAACTGAATACTATTGCCGAGGATATGCAGGAATACCGTATCCAACCCCAAAAATTGAAAAAACACCCTTTGGACAGTCTTTTGCAAAAGGGGCGTTCAACGGGAATCGCTTTTCGTGAACACTCCTTTATACAGGCTGACCTGAAGATCCATGCCAGAGAATGCAAGCTGCAGGAAAACATCCGGACTGACCTGGAAGGGCTCATTCCCTTATTGCATAAGCTTTGCCCGGATGTGGAAAGTCCGCTGCTGGGGCAATTCAGGAAGGCCTTTTATCGGCGTTATGAGGAAGAAGAAGTCCCGCTGCTGCTGGCCCTGGATCCTGAGGCCGGACCCGGCTATCTTCCCGCTGATCGAAATGCCGATGATTCTGCATTATTGTCGGATATGAAATTGCAGTTTTCGAAGAATGGCCCGGATGAGATCTCCTGGTCGGGCCGCGACCGCATCATGTTTCACAAACTGCAACAAGCCCTGATCAGCGGTTCATTTTCGGTTGAGATCAGCCAGGAAGAAATGGAAGCATTGCCGGGCACTGAAGCCAAACTGCCGCTGAGCTTTTCCGCCCTGGCCCGCGTACATGGCCCATGGAACAGGGATCCCGGCAGGAGGATCATACAACTTGAATCGGTGGGAGGAAGCACGGCCGGAAGACTGGCTGCCCGATTTGCTTACCTTGATAAGGATCTGGAAAAAAGCCTGGTAGAGCTTTGTGATATCGAACAAAACCATGCCGGAGATGAGATCCTGGCAGAGATCATCCACCTGCCGCAGCAGCGGACCGGCAATGTGCTTATGCGGCCGGTCATGCGTAAATACGAGATTCCCTATATGGGTCAGTCAGCGGTAGGATCTCCTTTCCGGATCCCTCCCGACGATCTTATGCTCAGCCTCAGGAATGATCGCTTTCGTTTGCGCTCCCGGTCCCTCGACAAATACATTCACCCCAGGCTCACCAATGCGCATAATTATACCCTGGGTTCCCTGGCCGTATATCGTTTTCTCTGCGATCTTCAGTTCCAGGGAGTGCATGGCCATCTTGGTTTTAGCTGGGGACCTCTCGAGGAAGAAACCATCTTCCTGCCAAGGCTGTGCTACCGGAATTTTATCATTAAAAGAGCAAGCTGGAACCTGGAGCGGTCCATGTTCAGGGATCTGCTGAATTCCGGCAATGATGCCGGTTTGCGAAAGGCTGCCGACCAGCTTAGAACCCGATNNCGGAGGTGAGCCTGGCCATGGGGGATAATGAACTCTGGCTGAACCTGTCGAATATCCACTGCCTGAGGCTGCTCCGGGCGGAAGCCGGCGCGATGGAAAAGTTGCAACTGCATGAGTTTATCCACGGGGGCGATGAAACCGTGGTCAAATCAGAAAAAGGGGCCAATACCAATGAATTTGTTTTTTTTATATCCCGCGAAGATGAATGAAACAATGATCTATATGCCGGGAAGCAAGTGGTTGTACCTGAAGGTGTATACCGGGCGGAAAACTGCCGACCGCATCCTGCGTGATGCCCTTTATCCCTGCTGGGAAGAACTCCGCAACAGCAATGAGGCCCGGCAATGGTTTTTTATCCGTTTTTCCGACCCGGAACTACACCTGCGTTTTCGTATCAAATTGAATGGAAATGGTAGTGCGGAAGGAATACTCAGCCGGTTGAATGCCCTTCTCCGGCCATTCGTCAGCGGCAGGCTGCTCTGGAAGGTGGAAACGGCCACCTATCAGCCGGAAACGAAGCGATATGGAGCAAAATCCATGGCGCTGGCTGAAGAACTGTTTTTTTACGACAGCGAAGCCTGCCTGCGTTGCCTGAGGGGAAATTTATGGGAACAGAATGAGAACTACCGCTGGATGTATGCTTTAGCTTCTATTGATCTGTTGTTATTTGATTTCGGGCTCGAACTTGCCGACAGGAAAGAACTCTTGCTTCACCTGAACCGCAGTTTTGGAAAGGAATTCGGCAAGGACCGGGCCTTGGCAAGGCAGATATCGGACAAATTCAGGTTGCACCGGAACCAGATGGGAATGGTGCTTGGCGATGAAAATACTGCCTACCCTTTCCTGGCGCCGCTGCAGGAGCGATCGGAAAACAACCGGCCGCTAGTGGCAAGCCTCCGCGAAATGCACATGAATGCTCAACTGGAAGTGCCTGTGACCTCATTCATTTCCAGCCTGGTGCATATGTCGATGAACCGCATCTTCACGGCAAACCAGCGCTTGCACGAAATGGTGATCTACGACTTGCTTTTTCGCTACTACAAAAGCCTGCAACACCGGTGTTGATTATGAATTATGGACCCTTCGTCTTCGCTCAGGGCAAGTTTATGGATTATGGATGGAAGTGTTGAGTGTTGAGTGTTGAGTAAAATCAGAATTCGGAACTCGGAACGAATGTCACCCCGAGCACTTCGACAAGCTCAGCATAAACTCCGCCGAGGGGCGGAACTCGGAACTCCCGGTATCCGGTATCCGGTATCTGGTATCCGGCACCCGGTACCCGGTATCTGGTATCCGGTACCCGGTATGGTACCCGATATTTGTAACTATTTAGCACTATTCGAGTATAAGTCTTATTACAGTATACTGATACATGGCTAAGTTTCCTTTCTATAAACAGCTTGATGCTATGGACTGCGGGCCGAGTTGCCTGCGCATGGTGGCCAAATACCATGGCCGCAACTACAGCGTGCAAACCCTGCGGGAGCGCAGCCACATTACGCGCGAGGGGGTTTCACTGCTGGGAACCAGCGATGCGGCTGAATCCATCGGCTTCCGGACCATGGGGGTGCGCCTGAGCCTTGAGCAACTGGCCAGGGAATCGCCGCTGCCCTGCATTGCCCACTGGAAACAGAATCATTTCGTGGTGGTGTACAAGGTCTCCAAAAAGTTTGTTTATGTAGCCGACCCGGCCCATGGCCACATCAAATATACCCGTGAAGAATTCATGAACCAATGGGCCAGCACCAAAACAGAGGGCGAGCCTCAGGGCATCTGCCTCCTGCTGGAACCCACACCCGACTTCTATAACCAGGAAGGGGAGGTTCGCAACAAAAAAACCTTTCGTTTTCTGTTTTCCTATGTAAGGCCTTACGGAAAATTCATTACCCAGCTGGTGCTTGGAATGATACTGGGAGCCCTGTTGCAGCTCATCTTTCCCTTCCTCACGCAGGCCATAGTCGATATCGGTATTTCGAACCAGGACCTCGGTTTCATCACCCTGATACTGATCGCGCAACTGGTCCTTTTCATCAGCCAGGCCTCGGTGGAGTTTATCCGAAGCTGGATATTGCTGCACATCAGCACCCGCGTGAATATTTCGCTCATATCCGATTTCCTGATCAAGCTCATGAAGCTTCCGATCGGCTTTTTCGACAGCAAAATGATCGGGGACCTGATGCAGCGTATCGGGGATCATACCCGGATTGAAAATTTCCTGACCGTATCTTCCCTCAATATCCTCTTTTCCATGGTCACCCTGGCGATCTTCAGCGTAGTGCTTGCAATCTACAGCCTGAAGATCCTGCTGATCTTCCTGGTGGGAAGCGGATTGTATATCCTGTGGGTACTGATATTCATGAAGAAGCGCAGGGAAGTGGATTATAAGCGTTTTGCGCAGATGGCCGACAACCAGAGCAACCTCATACAACTGATCACCGGGATGCAGGAGATCAAGCTGAACAATTGTGAGAAGCAAAAGCGATGGGACTGGGAAAAGATACAGGCAAGACTCTTCAAGATAAATATCAAAGGCCTTGCCCTGAACCAGTACCAGCAGGCCGGGGCGGTTTTCTTTAACCAGACCAAGAACATATTGATCATTTTTGTGGCGGCCGATTCCGTGGTCAGGGGCGACATGACCCTGGGTATGCTGGTGGCCGTGCAATATATTATCGGACAGCTCAACAGCCCTATCGACCAGATGATGACCTTCTTCCGCTCCGCGCAGGATGCAAAGATCAGCCTGGAACGACTGGGCGAGATCCACCAGAAAGAGGAAGAAGAGAAGCCCGATGAACCCAAGGTGTCGAGCCTTCCTGCAAAACGGAGCATGGCCGTTCGCGGCCTGACCTTCCGCTACGCGGGCCCCCATTCCGACCCTGTATTGAAAGATATTAACTTTGAGATCCCCGAGAAAAAGCTGACCGCCATCGTTGGTGCAAGTGGCAGTGGCAAGACTACCCTGGTAAAGCTGCTATTGGGCTTTTATCCTCCTGAACAGGGAGAGGTGAAAGTGGGCGAAATGAACATCAGGAACCTGAACGGACGCTTCTGGCGGGAGAAATGCGGTGCCGTAATGCAGGATGGATTTATTTTTTCGGATACCATTGCACGCAACATTGCCGTTAGTGATGAGTACATTGATCGTGAAAAGTTGATGCATGCGGTGAACGTGGCCAATATCCAGGATTTTATCGAGTCGCTCCCGCTGGCATACAACACTAAGATCGGGCAGGAGGGCACCGGATTGAGCCAGGGCCAGAAACAACGCATACTGATCGCCAGGGCGGTGTATAAAAACCCGGAATTCCTGTTCTTCGACGAAGCTACCAACGCCCTGGATGCCAACAACGAAAGGGTGATCATGGAAAAACTGAACCAGTTCGTTGAGGGAAAAACGGCGGTTGTGGTNNTATCGCCTGAGTACGGTGACCAATGCCGACCAGATCATTGTGCTCGACAGGGGCGAGGTGATCGAAAAAGGCACCCATGAAGAACTGACGAAACTGAAAGGAGCCTATTATAAACTGGTAAAAAACCAGCTTGAACTGGGAAATTGATGAAGGATGGCAGCCGAGAACAAACATAAACGCATTGAATTCCGCAGTGAGCCTGTGCAGGAGATCCTGGGCAGTGTGCCTTCCTGGATCATTCGGTGGGGGACCACGCTCTTTTTTACCGTGATCATAGGGCTGCTTGTCGGAAGCTGGTTCTTCCGCTACCCCGAAGTGGTACCCAACCTTGATGTGGAGGTGATGACTACGGAGCCTCCCGCCACGGTCGTGGCACGCTCATCTGGAAAGATCGAGGATTTCTTTATCCGCGACAAGCAGCTTCTGCAGGCGGGCGACAGCATTGCCGTGATCGAAAACCCGGCTGAATCACAGGATATGTTCTTGCTAAGGGAGGAACTGCAAAAATTCCGGCCATTGCTCGACGGAAAAGAAATGAATGATATTGCCGGATTCAATTTCAGGAATAACCTGCAACTGGGGGATGTGCAGGATGAGTATGCCGAATTTCTGAAGGACTTCCTTGACCTGAAGAATTTTGTTGAGCTGAACTATTTTACCCGCAAGATCGAGACCCTGGATGAGCAGATCAGCGACTACAACCTGTATTACAACTATATGTACACCCAGAAGCAGACCCTCGAAGAAGACCTGCAACTGGAAACCAGGAATTATGAACGTTACGAGTCGCTCTTCGACAGCGCAGCCATTTCGCAGTCGGAGCTGGATAAATCGAAAAGCGAACTCCTGCAGAAACAGCATTCTTTTGAAGGGGCGCGCACCGACCTGGCCAATACGCAGATCAAGATCGACGAATTGAAGGGGGAGAAACTCGACCTTCAGCTCCGCTACGAACAGGAAAGGGGCGACCTTCAACTGGCCATCAATAAATCTTTTAATAACCTGAACGGGGCGATCAACCAATGGGTAAAGGATTACCTCATCGTAGCCCCCATTGATGGAAGCGCTACCTTCAACAAATTCTGGACAGTAAACCAGAACATCACCGAAGGGGAAAAGATCGTTAGCATAGTCCCGGTAGATTCCTCCAACATCATCGGGAAACTGACGATGCCGGTTTACCGCTCGGGTAAGGTGAAAGTGGGGCAGAAAGTGAACATCCGTTTTGAAAACTACCCTTATATGGAGTTCGGCATGGTGACCGGTTACGTGGAGAAGATCTCCATTGTGCCCGCCGATAATACCTATGCCGTGGATGTTTCTTTCCCCAACGGATTACGGACCAATTACCAGGTTGAGCTTCCTTTTAACCAGAAGATGCGCGGTAAGGCCGAGATCATTACCCAGGACACCCGCCTGCTGGAGCGCATCATCCGCCCCTTGCGTTCGCTCATACAAAACCGTTCCATGCGGCCGATCGCAGATTATGATTAATTTAGCGGTGTGCAGGAACTGAATCTACCCTCTTACGAATTCCGTTACAAGGAAGAAAACGGGCAAGTATTCATCTTCGATGAGATCCGGAAGAAATACGTGGTGCTGACTCCTGAAGAATGGGTCCGCCAGCATTTTACCATGTTCCTGATCGACCAGCGGAGGGTGCCGGCCGGCCTGATCATGTTCGAGAAGAACATCAGGATGAACAGCATGAGCCGCCGGCCTGATATTGTGGTCCACAGCCGCTCGGCAGACCCCCTCATGATCGTGGAATGCAAGGCCCCTGAGCTTAAACTATCCCAGGCGGCTTTCGACCAGGCAGCCCGCTATAATTCCGTTCTGAAGGTTCCATACCTGGTGGTTACGAACGGACTACAACACTATTGCTGCCGTATGGAAGAGGGTGGCCATGAATGGCGTTTTCTGCCCGATATCCCCGATTACGGGGAAATGCATCCCTGATGATCCATTACATGTTTTTTGCCAGTTCGAGGAAATCCTTGTAGGGGATGGCCGGAAGGCTCTCGGCATGCAAGGCACCGTTTGCCCGGCTGATCATGGACACTTTGGCGGCACTTTCTATGTCGGGAGCTTCATAAATATCCAGGAAATCATATTGCCCCAGCAGAGCGTAATGAGCAATGAATTTCACCTCAGGACATTTTTCCCTGACCATTTCCAGCCAGTTTCCGCCGATGCTTGAGCGGTCTTTCATGTGTTGCGACAATTCTGGCGTTAATTTTGTAAGTAAAATGAATGTTTGCATAGCGACAGATTTTTTATTGATCCCTTAAGATACTAAATTTGAGAGAGAAAGTCAATGTGCAATCGCCCATGGCAAATATTATCTTTTCATTAAAATCTTTTGCCTGAGCGGCATGGTATGAAAAAAATTATAACTTTGCGTGTATCCAATAAAACCTGCTGAAATGAAAAAGATTATCATCCAGATCCTCCTTCTCGTCGTGATCATCATTCTTGCATACCTTGTGTATCAGAGTGTTAATACGCCACTGAAGTTTAATGATAAAAAAACGGCCAGGGAAGAAGTGGTCATCCAGGACCTGAAAGATATCCGGAGCGGACAGTTGATCTACAAAAAAATGTACGACAAATACGCTTCCGACTTTGATACACTGATCACCTTCCTCCGCGAAGGAGAGATCCCGATCGTAAAGAAAGTGCCGGATCCGAATGATACAACCTTTACCCTCACCATCAACGATACCATCGGTTTTATCAAGGTGGCGGATTCCCTTTACGGGCGCAGGGCACATTTCAATCTCGACTCGCTGCCTTACATCCCCAATTCGGGGAAATTATATACCCTGCAGGCCGGCGAGATCCAAAGAGGTGGTTTGAGCGTGCATGTGTTTGAAGCAAAGGCACACTATAACGAGATCCTCAAAGGGCTTGATGAACAGCTAATCATCAACCTGATCAAGGCCCGTAAGGATATTGAGAAATATCCCGGACTCAAGGTTGGCTCCATGGAAGAGCCTTCTACCGACGGGAACTGGGAGTAAGCTATTTTCGGACCGTATGGCTGAAAACCTAAAAGCAATACACGCTTATTCCGACCCCGGACTCGATAAACAAAATACTTTTGAATACGAATTATCCATCCGCCTGGGTGTGGATGGATTTTCATATGCCATTCTCGACACTCATACCCGTAAATTCCTGCATCTCGAATCCTTTGACCTGAGGGATGCCCGTAAAAACCTTTATGTGCCGGGTGAAAGCCGGAAAACCGACATCCGAAAGCTTCGTCATTTGCTGGAAACGGAGCTGAACTGGCTCAGGGCGCCATTCACCCAGGTCAGGCTGATGTTCGAAAACGGAAATTCGACCCTGGTTCCGCAGGCTCTGTTCGATAAAGAAGAGAAAGCAAGCCTGTTCGATTTCAATATGGCGGGCGGACCCCATGACCCGAAGGATATTCATTTCGACACCCTCAAGGCCTCTGATGCAGTGAGCCTCTACCACATCGATTCGGAGGAAAGCAAACTTTGCCGTGAGTTTTTTCCGGAAGCAACATTTTACCATCATTCCACGGTGCTCATACAGGCTTTGCTGCTTAAATACATGAACCACGACAATGCATTACACCTTTTTGTAAATACCGATGCTTCACGACTCGATATTTTACGTATGAACGGGAAAAAGCTGGAATACTTCAATTCATTTTCCTACAATACGGCTGAGGATTATATGTATTACCTCATTTTCGTAGTGGAGCAACTCAGCCTCAACCCGGAAAATGTAAAACTAATCATGACGGGTGAAGTGGAACGAAATTCAAAACTTACCGACCTGGTAAGAAAATATGTGCGCAGCATCAGCTTCGCTGAACGAAATACTGATTTCCGCTACAGTTTTGTCTTCGACCAGCTTCCGGGGCACTATTATTATAATCTTCTCAACCTGGCATTGTGCGAATAATCGGGGGTGACCATAAGGGAAGAAGGATCAATGCACCGGGAAACCTGCCGNNCCACTACCGATATGGCCAAGGAGGCCCTGTTCAATATCCTGCACAATCATTTTGATTTTGACGGGATCCGTGTCCTGGATCTTTTTTCCGGTATCGGAAGCATTTCCTATGAGTTTGCCTCACGCGGAGCCATTGAGGTTCTGAGTGTTGAGCTGAATCCACGATGTGCTTCATTCATTTCTGAAACGGTCAGGAAACTCGGGCTGGAAAACATGTTCGTGATCAGGGCCAATGTGTTTACTTACCTGAAGCGGCCGGGCAAAGAATTCGATATTATTTTCGCTGACCCGCCCTACGACCTGGAAGGTATTGAGAGTATCCCTGATTTGGTTTTTAAACATTCGTTGCTGGCCGAGAACGGCTGGTTGATCCTTGAGCATTCGAAGGCCACCCTTTTTGACGATCATCCCCGCCTTCAGCAGCAGCGTAAATATGGCCGGGTGAATTTCAGCATTTTTTCATAAAAAAACCGCCCCGTCAGGAACAGGGCGGCTGGTTTATACTTTTAAATTTAATGAAGGATCAATATTCGTCTTCGTGAAAAAAGAAATCCTCTTTGGTAGGATAGTCAGGCCAGATGTCTTCAATGCTCTCATAAACTTCTCCTTCATCCTCAATTTCGCGGAGATTTTCAATAACCTCCTGAGGGGCACCTGATCTGATGCTGAAATCGATGAGTTCATCCTTGGTTGCCGGCCAGGGAGCATCCTCCAGTTTTGATGCTAATTCAAGTGTCCAATACATATTATTATTGGTTAAATTTTTTGCAAAAATAATTTTTTTTTGATAAAAATCAAGAATTATTTTTATGGGTGTAAGGGTGCTCTAAACCTTCGGTTTCCAAGGGGTTTCGGGCGCATTGAGGTCTTTTCCGATCTTTCTTGCAAGTACAAACAGGTAATCCGAAAGTCGGTTGAGGTATTTCAGGTTGACCGGATCGACCCTGTGCAATTCCGAAAGGCGGATGCAGATCCGTTCGGCCCGGCGACAGATGGTCCTGGCCACATGACAGTGAGAAACAACCACATGTCCGCCGGGAAGAATAAAGGAATTTAAGGGTTCCAATGATTCGTTCATGTGGTCGATCGCTTTCTCCAATACCGTGATGTCCTGCTCATTTACTTTCGGAAGCGGCCGTCCCAGTTGCGTTTCCGGGTCGTGTGCCAGTTGTGATTCTATGGTAAACAGGCGGTCCTGCACTTCGATAAGGAGCTTACGGTATTCTTCCCCAATGGGATGGTCGCGAATGATCCCGATATACGATTTCAGTTCATCTACCGTGCCGTAAGCTTCAATGCGGGGATGGTATTTGGGGACCCGGGTGCCCCCGATAAGTGAGGTTTTTCCCTTATCCCCCGTTTTGGTATATATCTTGAACTCTTCGGCCATGGCTTATTCCGGAACCGGAGCCTCCTCTTTGTTGTAATAACTGACCGTACGGATGTTATCATTTTTCTCATCGGAGGCGATCTCCCCATCGATCAGCCGGATAATGCGGTGAGCATGTTCAGCAATATCTTCCTCATGGGTGACTACGATAATGGTGTTTCCCTGGCGGTGGATTTCTTCCAGCAGTCCCATGATCTCAATGGAGGTTTTCGAGTCGAGATTCCCGGTCGGTTCATCGGCCAGGATAATGGAAGGTTTATTGACCAGGGCACGGGCCACGGCGACACGTTGCCGTTGACCACCGGATAATTCATTGGGTTTATGTGTTATACGATCTGAAAGCTGAACGTCTTCCAGCACTTCTTTCGCCCTTTCAAGGCGTTGGACCTTGTTCATTCCGGCATAGATCAGGGGAAGGGTCACGTTTTCAAGGGCGGTGGATCGGGGCAGGAGGTTAAAGGTTTGAAAAATAAAGCCGATTTCCTTGTTCCTGATCTCGGCAAGCTGGTTATCGTTGAGTTTGCTTACATCCTTGCCGTTCAGAAAGTAATTTCCTTCGGTAGGCGTGTCGAGGCACCCCAGGATATTCATCAGGGTTGATTTTCCGGATCCCGATGGTCCCATCAAGGCAACGAATTCATTTTTTTCGATGGTCAGGGAAATGGTACGCAGGGCTTTTACGGTTTCTGTTCCGACCACAAAAAACCGCTTGATATCATTCAATTTGATTACTTCCTCGCTCATGGGATAGATGTTTGTACAAATGTAACAATTTATTGTCGCTTATGTTGTTTTCATATTTGGTGATTCATCCGCCTGCTCATCAAAACCTCAGGATATGATCTTCAGGGGAAACATCCTGCCTGAAAAACAGCAGGCCTGTCCTGAAAAGATCAATGGAAACAATCACCTCCGGCATGCTGATAATCTCTTTCCAGGCCCTGCACATTCCTTTCGACCAGTGAATATCATCGATAACAACAATACTCCCGTCGTGAAGTTTGGGCAGCACCTGCCTGAAATAATCGATGGTAGCCTTCTGCCGGTGATTCCCGTCAAGGAATACGAAATCGATCTTGTCGAACTCAGCAATTGCCTTTGGAAGCGTTGTTTCAAAGGCGCCCACGATCTGACGGATATTAGTGCGATTTGATTTTTTAAAGCTTTCGCTGGCTCCATTAGCGATCACCGCACAGCCTTCAAGGGTGGTGATCCTGCTTTGGGGCGCAGCCGTCGCCATATACAGTGGACTGATGCCCATGGCCGTTCCGATCTCGAAGATCTCATCAGGCCTGAAGTGCTTCACCAGGCGGTGGATCAATTGTCCGTAGCGCGGACTAACAGAAGAACGCCGGGTAACATCCCTGACCTGCCTGAAGCGGGTCCTGTATCCATGCGGCGAGCCGGCCGCCCCGAAATCAGTGGTTTCAAGCAGGCTTTTTTGCTGCAATAAATGCTTGCGGATCCTTTCAACCTTTTCATATTCGGGATATTTCTTCCTGTCGAGGATCACAGAGGTGTAAAGGCCGTAAACAAAAGGGGAGTGAACCCTGTATTTCGACTTTGCTTTAAGGATGTACCGGGAAAATTCTCCCAGGGCCTGTATTCTGTTGTTGATCACTTAGTTAAATGCTATTTTGCTGAAATAGAATATGGTTCTTTTGCTTTCCTTCAAGCGGTTATTCCTGATCTTTTGGTAGCCATAACAGATGAAAAAATTACCGTACCAGTGGATCATCTTGCTCCCCAGGTCTTCCATGAGCTTATCGCCCTTGTATTTGGGGGCCAGGTCAAGGTTTTGCAAGCGGCTTTCATCATCAGTTCCCAGCATTTTATAGTACAGTTTGTTTTCGTTGCTGTAAAACAATGCCAGTTCATCTGCTGATGTGAAGTGCCCCAGGTATTTGTTCAGGCTGAAGGTAAGAAGGTTTTTGATCTCAATGCCATTGTCCCAGATCAGATCCCCTTCCGGGCTGATACCGGCGGCGATCCCCGTGAAATATTTATACCCATCGAATACGGTATAGGTCTGGGGGATCGGCCGTCCGTAGTAGTCATAATACATATCCGTTACGGTGCGGTATTCGGGGTAATAGGCCTCCGACAGTATGATGTAGTTGCCATCCATGGGAATGATGTCGTGCAATAAGAGGGTGTAATTCATGGAGTATTCCTTGCCTTTGCTTTTTTGCTTCTCGGCTTTTCGGCGCAGGTCGGCCAGGGTTTTGCTGCTCAGGGCGCGGTACATCTCTTCGAATTCAAGGAAATTATAGTAATGGATATATGTTTGTTTTCCCTTGCAGTGCATGCTGGTGAAATAGCCGGCCGATTCTGGCCCTTCATCGTTTCTGCTGTCCCCGACCCGCGAAGCGAAATTATGGTAGGTACCCATAACAATGACCGTATCTCCGGCAGCCCTGGCGATGCGGGCTTCGTTCAGAACCCTGGTATCGGAAGCCGGGTCGATGGTAAAGCTGTTCTTAAGCATAGCCTCGGCGTCGAGATGCAGGATAATGATGGAATTTTGCTTTTTACCGATGTAATTTCCCATCACCACATATTTATCATTGCCTTCGTCTGCCGGGTAAACCGACTGGATAATATTCAGCCCGTCTTTCTGTGTTTCCTGCCGTTTCACTTTTCCGGAGGAGAGGTCGATAAGCATAAAATCCGGCTTAAAATCCTTATTGTTCAAGGCGAGGAAGGCATTTCCGTTTTCCACACTGAAATAAATGGGTTCCGTTTTATCGGGGACCAATAAGGAGATGACCTCAAAGCTATTTTGGTCGTAATCCACTTTCAATATCTGTGCATTGAATTCGGAACGGATACGGTCCGTATCCAGGAAAAGCAGGTAGGTATGCTCTTCATCCGAGGCGTATGCCTTGAACTTCAATCCGGCGATCAAAGCCGTATCGGCCAGCCATTGTTGCTGCATCTGGTTATTGTAAAAGGCAAAATTCCAGATATAGGTATCCGGCGAACTACCCTCTTGATCACTTTCGAAGAACACCAGTACCCCGTTTTCCCGGCAGGGCACTAACTGGTAGTCCTCCATGTCGAGGTTGGCATTCAGTTCTATCCTGACCGGGTTTCTCCTCTGTCCGTAAACACTCGAGATAAAAGTCAGCAACAGAAGGCCAATGATGCATATCTTCCTGCTTGCTTTCATTCCTGATTCAACACAATAATAACATTTTTTTCAATGAAATATTTGACATTTTGGCAAAAAAGAAGGCTGCCGGGGAATTTTAGTACTCCCTGCGGCAGCCATTCTTATTGAATCATTCAGTATTTATTTCTCTATTACAAGCTTCTCAATGCGGCTGTTTCCGTCCTCATCCGTAAAGCGGACCAGGTAGATGCCGGGGGTGACAGAACCCAGATCAAGCTTCGCAGAACCCATGAATGAGGTTTCTTCTGCAACAAGTGTTCCGGTAATGGAATACAGCGCGAAGCGGATCTCATCACGGGTGTCGCTGCTGATATTTACATATCCGGATGCAGGATTCGGGAAGAGCTTCACCGAAGCGCTGAATTCATTTTCTTCATCGATACCGATTACCTCAACCCCGGTGATCATCACATCATCCAGTTCCCAGGTGGCTGATTCCGCATCGGTCGATTCGAATTTGAACCCAACATATACTTCTTCGCCATTCCAGTCGGAAATATCAATATCGCCACTGGCGGTCCATTCCCATCCACCGGATGACATGGTATAAGTAAGCTCGGTCCAGGTGGCCTGTGTCGGGTCACCACCGCTGTAATCGTCTGAGATCAGAACCATGAGGTCCGGTCCCGTGTAATTCTTGGCGGTATAGAAGCTCAAAACCTCACCATTGTAGCTATCGAAGTCCATGGCAGGAGAGATCAGCCAGTCTTCGTTTTCATACGTTTGTCCGTCATAACCGGAGCATTTCGCACAGGGAGACCCATCGATGCCGTGGATATCGTCAAGTTCCCACTCTTGCTGGCCGGTCACGCTGTACTGTGTCCAGTCGCCCCATCCATCGTCGAAGTTTTGTCCTTCAATTACGCTGACATCTGCGGTGGTTGCATTTGCTGTGGGAGCCGTACCGTCAGTTTTATAATCAATATTGGTCCCGGCATTGGCATAGGGGAAGATGGTGAAATAATAGGTTTCGTTTGTGCCAAGGTTGCCGAAGGAGCAGCTTTCTACGCCGTAGGCGATGTTGAGGACCGCATAACCGTCCGACAGCTCATCATCGTCTTCCACGGGAGTACCGTCCACCGGGGGAGTAAAACTCTCATCGCTGCTGCCGATCACCAGGTAGCCTGAGGGCAGGTCGGTACCGGTGGCATCCGCCCACTCGATCCCAATGCTGGAACCCAGTCCTTTCGCAATAAAGTCAGCAGGATATTCGCTTGGTTCCGGCATGATCCCGCCGGCAGTGACCACAATATTGTCCACTTCCCAGGTGGAGGATTCACTGTCGGTAGAGGTATATTTATAAGCGAGGTATACGGCGGAGCCGAGATGTGTACTGAGATCAACCGTGCCGGATTCGGTCCATGCGAATCCTCCCCCTGAAAGGGTACCTCCCAGGTCTTCCCAGGTAGCGGTCGATGGATCTCCGCCACCGTCGTAGTCTGTCGACACCAGTACTTCCAGTTCAGGGCCGGTATAGTTCATGGCGGTCATATAGGTCAGGCTGACTGCTGCAAACTCTTCCAGGTCCATGGCGGGGGAGATCAGCCAGTCTTCATTGGCCACTGATCCTCCTGAATAGCCGTTCATCTTGGCGCAGGGAGTTCCGCCAACACCGAAATCAGGGTCGATAAACCACACCTGTTCACCAATAACACTTATCGTTTGCCAGTCGCCGAAGCCGGCATCAAAATTCTGGTTGATCACCACATTGATGTCAGCAGTGGTGGCATTCACTTGCGGGGCGATGCCGTCATTTTTGTAGTCGATATCGGCAGCACCATTGGTGTACGGATAGACCACAAAAAAGTACTGTGTATTTCCATTCAGGTTGTTGAAGCTGCACATTTCTTCACCATATCCTACGTTCAGGGCTCCGGTACCATCCGCAAAGTCGAGATCATTCTCAACGGGTGTTCCGTCGACCGGAGGAGTGATCTTGGCATAATCCGCGGCCAGGATCAGATAGCCGTTAGGCAATTGATCGCCAATGGCATCGGTCCACTCCAGGTTCACGCTGATACCGGAAGCGGCAGCGGAAAGACCGGTCGGGTAATTGGTGGGTTCCGGGGCAATTCCTGCTCCCATTACACTGAAGTCATCATAATATACCGATCCGCCGGTAACATTGTCTTCGTGGTACACCCGGACCTCAAAACGGAAACCGTCGGCATTGGCCGGGGCTGTGAGCGAAACACTGAACTGTTGCCAGTCGGGATCATTTTCGGAATAGGCGCTGGGCCTGAGTTCGGCCTGGTTGTCGTCGAGGGTACTGGTACCATCAAGCCAGTAAGCCCAGATACGGGTTTTGGCTTCAGTGGAATTATCGAAGTACCAGTAGCTGATGGTGTAGTTGGCACCACCAACGATGCCGCTGACGTTTTGCTGGAAATCCTGGGTGCCATCGTCCGAGGAAGTGTGCATCGCCGAATACGTTCCTCCGTGCACAGGATCAGTAGCCTGGCCGATATTTTCAGCTTTGTTCCAGCTGGTCGGGTTGCTTGGGTCGTCCCAGGCTTCCAGGTCACCGTTCAGCACCAGCTCCTGGGCATTGAGCAGGCCTGCCGATCCGAGGATGAACAGGGCCATGGTAAATAAAATGGAAAGTTTTTTCATTGTTTTACAGCTTTAGTTTTTATTCTAACAGAACAGTAAAGCCATTCCTGCCCCCAGGCAGGAATGACTTCAAGGTGTTTTTAAATAGGATTATTTTATGATCAGCTTGCCGGTGTTCAGCTGCTGGTTTTCAGTAATGTAACGAACGAAATAAATTCCTGATTCAAGGCCTGAAAGATCCATTGTTTTCTTTCCGGCACTGATCTTGTCTTCCAGCATTTTCTGGCCGGTCAGGCTGTAAATGCTGACATCGATCATTTCATTGCTCAGGTTTTCGATATTCAGTATGCCGCTTGTCGGATTTGGATACATCCTGATATGATCACTGCTGAATATTTCTTCAATGCCGATAGGATGAACATTGATATAGTCTTCTTTGACCATTCCGTCGAGTCCGAATTCATTATACACGACCAGTGAAACATCGTACAATCCAACAGTGTTGAACACGATAGGTACCGGGTTCTGGGCAACTGAGTTTGCAGGATCACCGCCTTCAAATTCCCAGAGCCATTCGGTGATCGTACCTGTTGACAGATCGGTAAAGGTAACCTCATCGCCTACGGCAGGATTGGTTGAATTGGCTTCAAAATTTGCCTCGGGCGGATATCCTGTGGTAATATAGTCTTCTTTGGTGAGCGAAGAAGTTTCTCCGTAATCGTTTTCAACAGTCAGACTTACGTCGAAACTTCCCAGGTCGGGATATTCCACCAGCGGGTTTTGCTCATTGGAAGTTGCCGGTATCCCACCTTCAAAGGTCCAATCCCAGGAAACGATCGTTCCCCCGGTAGATTGGTCAAAGAAGTCGGCGATCATACCTACCATCAGGGTTGTATCATCGGCAATAAAATCGGCTGTGGGTATAATAACACTGCAACCTGCCATTGGGGTGGCCCAGATGGTGTCGCCGTTGCTGTTAACCGCTGCAAATTCAGTAGATGCCGACCAGCTTTCGGCCAGACTGTTGTCGAGGCTGGGATCACAGAGGGTGAGTGAAGGTCCGGCACCGTCGCAGAGGGTATCCCATGGCAGGGCATCATCGTAATGTACGGAATCCACGAAAGCTCCTGTCCCGTCAACGAGCTGGATCAGCTCCCCGGAATTGCTCAGGGCGCCGCTCTGCCATTCATAGGCAGTAACACCGAAGGTATTCAGCATGGCCATGGAGTCAATAGAAACCACGAGGTATTCTGCAGGGTTCAGCACAACAGGGCCGAAGGTGTAATTAACACCATTGGCAAACTGAAAGCCATCGAGGTCAACTGCTGCTGCACCATTGTTGTAAAGTTCGATAAACTCAAGTGAATCGTTGCCGCTTTCCGGGGGATTGTACATGATCTCTGTGATCACAATTTCGGGAGCAACATAAGGTTCCACAATGGAGAATGTATTCATGCTCTGGCCAACGGGGCTTCCGCCGACATCCGAAATACGGACCACATAATCATCGCCGGTAGCCTGGCTGGCAGGGATTGCCCATGTCCAGGTGCCCAGTGCAGAGGCAACATTTACTGCGATCGGTTGTACACCGCCGGTCATGGTATCCACCAGGTCGATGTTCATCTGGCCGGTATACAATATTGTGCTCCAGGTAATATCATGGCTGCTTCCCTGTTCCCATTCTTCGCCGCCAATGGGAGAAGTAACATTAATGGTGGGTACAGGCGGGAAGTTTTCCGAGCCGGGCGTTCCCCCGTTCGAAGGACTGGCATCCCAGTTTTCGCCCATGCTGTTGTCGAGGTCCGGGTCGGTCAGGGAGCATGAAGGACCCGTTCCGGCTGCGGCTGTCGGCCATGGTGCCGAGTCGAGGAATGGCACGTGATCTGCCATGATTCTGCCCGGATTGAAGAGGTTGCAATCATCGCCGTTATTATTAAAGCTCCAGTCGGCCTGTTGTGTTCCGTCGAGGTCGGGAGTGAAGGGGAATGCCCCGCTGGTATAAACGGAAATGGTATAATATGCGCCGGGGGCGAGAATGGTCCCGGAGGGGATGGCGATCGGGACATCGCTAAGGGTATTATCCTGAATATACCATCCGGAAAGATCCTGGTCGACGGTCCCGTTATTATATAACTCGATCCATTGTTCATCATCTCCCGGGGAATCGTACATGATCTCGTTGATCACAACTTCGTTTACCAGGGTATAGCTGCCGGTGATCATCACATCATCCACTTCCCAGGTGGCTGAATTGGAGGAGGTGGAGGTATAAACAAAAGCAATATGCATCTTGGAGGAGATCGACGAAAGGTCGATGTTTCCGGAGTGGGTCCAGGTCCAGCTTCCGGGCGACAATGTGGGGCTGAGATCGGTCCATGTTGCCGTGGCCGGGTTTCCGCCATTGTCGTAATCGGTTGAATATTTTACAACCAGGTCGGGACCGGTATAATTCTGGGCAGTGTAGAAGGTGAGAACGGGGTTGCTGACGGGGCCGAGATCGACCTGCGGTGAGATCAGCCAGTCTTCGTTTTCATTGGAACCACCTGAATAGCCGCTCATGGCAGCGCAGTTGGATCCGTTCAGCCCGAAGGAGTTGTCGCGGTCCCATTCCTGGTCGCCGGTCACGCTGACCCTTTCCCAGGCCATCCAGCTCCAGTCAAAGTCTTCGAACAATACCACAGAACCGGTTGTCGCTGTTGTTTCCGGAACTGTTCCGTCGGTTTTAAAATCAATATCCGTTCCGCTATTAGTATAGGGATAGATGGCGAAATAATACATGGTGTTGGGGGAAAGGTTGCTGAAGGTGTAAGCTTCCTGTCCGTATGCTACATTGGCTGCTCCTTCACCGTCGGTCAGGTCCAGGTCATCCGGAACGGGAGTTCCGTCGACCGGGGCGGAGATGTTATCCTGGTCACTGATAAAGATGACATAGGCATTGGGCACCTGGGCACCGGTGGCATCGGTCCAGCTCAGGTCGATCATTGTTCCTGTTGCAGAGGCTGCAAATGCTGTGGCATGATTGCTGGGTTCCGGCAGAGGACCGCTGCTGAAGCTCTGGTTGTTGTTCAGTGCACCCGCTGTTGCGGTGGCAGGAGGTTGCCAGGTAAAATCGCTGTACTGGGTGCCGTTGCCGCTGAGCTGCAGGGATTCACCAACAGGAGTGCTGCTGGTTTCGGAAACACCAATATCTGTTGAAGTTATACCATCAGCAGGTCCTCCCACACCGGTAAAACTTCCTTCATAACTCAGAAACTGCCCGCTGATCAATGTTCCATTGTAACTCAGTGCAACTCCGTCGGGTGCTCCGTTCTGAATACTGCTTCCTGCATCCGTGTAGTTAAAGTAGTAAATGGTAAAATTTCCTACTGAGTTTCCCACCGTGAATGCATCAAGGGTTCTGGCATCGTATGAAGCCCCGGATGAACTGCTGCCATTGTAAAGATCAACCTGGAACAGCGATAAGGTGTAGCTGCCGGGGTTTTCAATAACAATTTCAACAATTTCGTCAACGTCGCCGCTGGCGTTATCGTAGTGGATCTCGTTGATCCATGCATTTTGCCCGTTGAGTCCAAGGGCAAGGAAGGCTGTAAAAGCCACCAGAAGGGTAGCGATCTTTCTCATAATGTGAATATTAAATGTTACTTAATTTAGAAATCTCAAATCAAATCTTACAAGATACAAAAATGATTGTTTTTCAACAAAGTTTTGCGCTTTAGGGATTAAAAATTTGTTAACAATTCTTAATAACCATAATGTTAGATATTAGATATCTGATATCAGCTATCATATCTTTTCAGGCATAAAAAAACCCCGCACACTGCGGGGTTTGAATGATCTATTTTTTATCGTCGGGCGGAACTTCTTCGAAGTCTACATCGGTAACTTCATCATCTCCGCCTCCCTGGTTTCCAGGATCGCCGCCGGGTTGTGCACCACCGGGCTGATCGGCACCTCCCTGGGTGTTCTGGTACATCTCCGAGCTGGCGGCCTGCCACATCTGGTTCATTTTTTCCAGGCTGCTGTCGATGGCTGCGATATCCTGATTCTTATGGGCTTCCTTTAGTTCGGCAAGCACCCCTTCGATCTCCGATTTTTTATCGGCGGGCAGCTTATCGCCATACTCTTTCAGTTGTTTTTCCGTCTGGAAGATCATGGCATCGGCGCTGTTCAGCTTGTCCACTTTTTCCTTTGCCTTTGTGTCTTCATCGGCATTGGCTTCCGCTTCCTGTTTCATTTTGCTGATCTCATCTTCCGAAAGGCCTGAAGAAGCTTCAATACGGATCTGCTGCGATTTGCCCGTACCTTTATCCTTGGCAGAAACATTCAGTATTCCGTTGGCATCGATGTCGAAGGTTACTTCGATCTGCGGAACGCCCCTCGGGGCCGGCGGAATGCCGTCGAGGTGGAACCTTCCGATGCTTTTATTGCCGGCGGCCATTGGGCGTTCTCCCTGCAATACATGGATCTCGACCGAGGGCTGGTTGTCGGCGGCCGTGGAAAAGGTTTCCGATTTCTTGGTCGGGATGGTCGTATTCGATTCGATCAGTTTGGTCATCACGCCGCCAAGGGTTTCGATACCCAGTGAAAGCGGGGTTACGTCGAGGAGAAGTACGTCTTTTACTTCACCTGTCAGCACACCACCCTGTATGGCAGCACCGATGGCAACGACTTCATCCGCATTTACACCTTTTGAAGGATCTTTTCCGAAGAAATCTTTTACCACTTTCTGTATGGCCGGGATACGCGTGGATCCGCCCACGAGGATCACCTCGTCGATATCGGCTGTTGTTAAACCTGCATCTTTGAGAGCAAGTTTACAGGGCTCGATGGTAGCCTGGATATATTTATCGGTAAGCTGCTCAAATTTCGACCTGCTGAGCTTGCGAACAAGGTGCTTTGGAATTCCGTCAACCGGCATGATGTATGGCAGGTTGATCTCGGTTTCATTTGAACTTGACAGTTCAACTTTAGCCTTCTCGGCAGCTTCTTTCAGCCGCTGCATGGCCATCGGGTCTTTATGAAGGTCGATGCCTTCAGCTTCCTTGAACTCTTCGGCCAGCCACTCTATAATGGCATCATCAAAATCATCTCCCCCCAGGTGGGTATTCCCGTTGGTTGATTTTACTTCAAAAACACCATCGCCCAGTTCGAGGATGGAGATGTCGAAGGTACCACCACCGAGGTCGAATACTGCCACTTTAACATCAGCAGTTTTTTTGTCGAGGCCATAGGCCAGTGAAGCGGCAGTAGGCTCGTTGATGATCCTGCGCACCTTCAGACCTGCGATCTCTCCGGCTTCCTTGGTGGCCTGCCTTTGTGAATCGCTGAAGTAGGCCGGCACGGTGATCACGGCTTCCGTGACATCCTGTCCCAGGTAATCTTCTGCCGTTTTCTTCATTTTCTGAAGAACCATGGCGGAGATCTCCTGCGGTGTGTACTTACGGTCTTTGATCTGCACACGCGGGGTGTTGTTATCACCCTTAACCACTTTATAAGGTACACGCTTCACTTCGGTGGAAACCCGGTCATAGGTTTCGCCCATGAAACGCTTGATACTGTATACTGTATTTTCAGGATTGGTGATGGCCTGCCTTTTGGCGGGATCCCCAACCTTTCGTTCGCCGTTCTCTGTGAAAGCAACTATTGACGGCGTGGTCCTGCGTCCCTCGCTGTTAGGGATAACAACAGGTTCATTCCCTTCCATCACTGCCACACAAGAATTGGTCGTTCCTAAGTCAATTCCAATTATTTTTCCCATTTCAACTATTTTATGTTTGTTCGATACTTATTTTCTGTGCAGCATACATGTCAATCATTGTGCCAAGGCGGGAAATGGCATAATATCGTGGAGATCTGTCAAGATCGGGTGACAAAAAGGCAGAATAATAGCTTTCGCAGGCTTATATTCCCAGTGAACCGGATGGATTTTGTCAGGAGATCAAAAGGCGAATTTCAGGGAATTGAGCTGCTGTACCCGGCCTTTGGTTTCATCGTTCAGCTTTTTCACCTTGGTGGCGATGGTACGGGCTGAGAAGATTCCCAGTCCGTTCTCTACATTGGTATATTCAGGGCGATCCTGAATAATGCTGTTGGAAGGTTCGTTCACCTCCATGTAGGTGTTCAGTTCGGTTCCTCCGGCAACCACAATAAAATCAACATTCCCGGTGAAACGGGTGGTGACTTTATCTTCCGTGGCAGCATCTTCATAAGGGACAAATTTTTGAAGGGCTGTGAAGAAGAGGGAACCATTGTACAGGGTTTCAACTTCCAGGCCACTGGTGGCTTTGCGGGTGGCCTTGTACCAGTCGATGGAACGGTAAACCGTATCCGTTTGTCCTTCCCAGAGTTCTTTAAAGTGAAAGCGGATGGTTACTTCATAGCGCGGGGCATTATCTTTTCGGTTCCAGCGAACCGGGTTGGTCAGGTCGTAGTCGAATCCGATGGTTTTGTNNCGGGTTTACTGATATCGGCCGACTGGAAGTATTCAATGGTTGTGGCTTCAGAGGTAACTTCCTGGTCTTTATAAAGGATCCGAAGCTTATAGCGTGTGTCGTTCTCAGGGGTAAAAGGGCTGTAGTACAATACCTGGTTGGGATTGTAAAATGTCCCTTCTTCCTTACCACTCATCGTGATGGTATCGAAGATCACTGTGTTCGAGGGGTTGTCGACAGGCCAGATCTGAACATCCAGTTTTTCGAGGAACTCCGAAGAGTCGGGTATCTGGGCCATGATCAGGGCATTGCCTTCTCCGAGATATGCTTTGTTGATCTTCAGGTAGGTGGTGTCTTCGTTGGGGTCGAGAATGCCGTAAACCACGGTGATCTGTTCGTAGGAGGCATTGATGTCAACATCGTTGCTGCAGGCCTGTATCAGCAGGGCAGCCGTGATCAGCAGAAGGAGTCGGTGCAGTATTTTCATTTCATGCAATTAGGGATACAAAAGTATATAAAATACTTACGCCATAAACGCTGGTTTAGTATTTTATGGTCCGGAATCGCTGTATATCAGTGAAGATGAAAAGAGCTTTAATTCATTTCTTTTTACCTTTGCTCCAGATTTGCGTTCAATTAAATACGCTTCAGATGGAAAAGGAACAGAAATATCCAAAGATAACCACTCATGTGCTTCAGGAGATGAAGCTCAAAAAGGAAAAGATCGCCATGCTTACGGCTTATGATTACAGCATGGCCCGGATTCTTGATCAGTCAGGGATCGATATTATCCTGGTGGGCGATTCAGCCTCCAATGTGATGTCGGGGCACAAGACTACGCTTCCCATAACCCTGAACGACATGATCTACCATGCTTCATCTGTGATGCGTGCGGTCAAGCGTGCTTTGGTGGTGGTCGACCTGCCTTTCGGTACCTACCAGGGTGACTCAAAAGTGGCCCTTCAGTCGGCGATCCGGATCATGAAGGAGTCGGGTGCCAATGCCGTGAAGATGGAAGGAGGTGAAGAGATCCTGGATTCCATACAGCGCATCCTATCAGCCGGAATACCGGTTATGGGGCACCTGGGCCTGACCCCGCAATCGATCCATAAATTCGGGACATACGTTGTGAGGGCTACCGATGATGATGAGGCCCGCAAACTGGTAGAAGATGCCCATGTGCTCGAGAATGCCGGTTGTTTTGGCATCATTCTCGAAAAGATCCCGGCAGCCCTGGGCGCTGAAGTTGCCAAACAACTCAAAATCCCTGCCATCGGGATCGGTGCCGGTCACGAGGTTGACGGACAGGTGCTGGTGCTGCACGATATGCTGGGCATCACCCAGGAGTTTTCTCCCCGCTTCCTGCGCAGGTATCATAACCTGAGCGAAGAGATCAAGGGCTCGGTGCAGAGCTATATCCGGGATGTTAAGAATGTCGATTTTCCGAATGAGCGGGAACAATATTGAGGGTT
>NPIE01004787.1_pt1 | contig 39852 bp, 37 predicted proteins | sample 8637661 | NCBI WGS metagenome assembly NPIE01 (sample SAMN07420842, study PRJNA396082) | bioreactor metagenome | isolation source: sample BA12 brine-fed electro-methanogenic bioreactor BA | place: Japan: Kochi | collected 2016-12-09 | reverse complement strand
CCCCGCGTCGCTGGAAGGTTTGATGCAATGAAAAGATTTTTCTTTTGGATGCCTTTGGGATTGATTCTGTTGGCCGCCGCACCGGTCTGGGGCGCGGGCGAGGAAATCTTTCAGATCGAGAGAGGGTTCAAGCTGGTTCCCGCCCTGATCATGGCCGCAACCCTCTGCGTGTATATCGGGGTGGGCTTTTTATCAAAAGTTTCAACCACTTCCGGTTACTGGGTCGCGGGCCAGGGAATCGGCAAATACGGCAACGGCGCCGCGATCGCTTCCGACTGGATGTCGGCCGCTTCGTTCATGGGGGTCGCAGGGCTGCTCTATCTCAAAGGCTGGTTCGGCCTGGGCTACATCATCGGCTGGACCGGCGGGTATGTCCTGCTATTGGTCCTGCTGGCCGCACAAATCCGTCGCTTCGGCAAATACACGATTCCCGAATTTCTTGGTGACCGCTATGACTGCCACTCCGTTCGCCTGATCGCAGCCACCGTGACCGTCATCATCGCCATCACCTATTCCACGGCCCAATTCAAAGGAATCGGCCTGATCTGCGGCTGGATCTTCGGCATGAACTACGTCTCCTCGGTGTTCTTTGCCGCTGGCGTCGTCTGCGCCTACATGCTCATCTCCGGGATGGCCGGGGTCACCCGGAACCAGCAGATTCAGTACGTGGTTCTGATCTCCGCGTTTTTGATCCCGTTGTGGATCCTGATCAAGAAGGCCGGCGGCGCCGGCATCCTGCCCCAGCTCGAGTACGGCAGCATCCTCTCCGATCTCATGCAGGGCAAGGTCGCATCCGGCACCCTCGCCCCGGAAGAAGCCGAAGCGGTCCGCAAGGCGTACCTCCCCTGGGGGGCGGGCAACTTCTACCAGTTCGTCGCCCTGGTCTTCACCCTGATGGTCGGCACCGCGGGTCTGCCTCACATCATGATTCGCTTCTACACCGTCAAAAATGAAGACGTGGCCCGCAAGTCGGTTCTCTGGGGCCTGTTCTTCATCGGCCTGCTCTATTGGTCTTCCCCGGTTTACGCTGCCATGGGCAAGTTCTGGAATCCCCTGGGCGGCAAACCGGTTGCCGACGTGATCATCCTCTCGGCTCCCGAGCGTGCCGGCATGGGTATCGCCTTCATCGGTTATCTTGCCTCCGGCGCCATGGCCGCCGGTCTCTCCACCGTTGCCGGCCTGCTGGTGGCCGGTGCCTCGGCGATCGCTCACGACTGGTACGCCACCGTGTTCAAGCCCGACTGCACCGACAAGCAGGCCCTGACGGTCGGCCGCATCTTCACCGCGGTACTTTGCGGCGTGGTCATCATCACCGCCCTGAACCCGCCAGCGCTGATCGCTCAGATCGTCGCCATGGCCTTCGCCATCGCGGGTAACACCATCTTCCCTGCCGTCGTTCTTGCGGTCTGGTACAGTAAGGCCAACAAGTACGGCGCCCTGGCCGGCATGATCTTCGGCCTTGGCATGACTCTGATCGCGATGATCGGCTGGATCATGAAGATCGAGTTCTTCGGCGCCGCCGGCATCTTGCCAGCGACGTCCTCGGCCCTCATCGTCTGCCCGCTGTCCTTCATCATCAATATTGTGGTCTCCAATATGACGGCCGAAAAGGTCAGCGAAGAGTCCGCCAACAAGATGGACAACATCATCCGCAAACTCCACAACATGCCTGGCTACGTCGAGGAAGAGGCCGGCAAGAAAAGCGCCTTCGCCCACTAACTTCTTGGCAAGGGAGCAATCCCCTGCAGTTGACTGCGGTGTTTTTCGGTCCGGCGGGACTCCCCCGCCGGATCACCTTTCCAGAAGAAAGGACTTGATCATGAAAAGGTTTTGTACCCGCAAACGCATGGCTATGACCTTTTCGGTACTCGGCATAACCCTGATGGGCATCGACCTGATGATGACCCGCAACTTTTTTACCCATATCGGCGAACTCATGGCCGCCAGCATTATCTGCTTCGTAATCGGGATCGTTCTCGACCGGCAACCTAAGCCCAAAGCACAAAAAGCACAACGCCCAGGCCACCGTAAGCTGGCCCGCCAGCCCCGCTAAGAGTGAAAAGGGTTGCGCTCCGTTCGATTAATGATAGAATGACTTCGAATCTCCGCAATACAGGCCTCCCCCGGCGGGAGGCCTTTTCGTGGCCGGCCCTGTTTTGTCTGAAGTCATTTTCGGGATGTCTCGATGCCCCTGATCAAACACCTCAAGGATACCGAACCGTTCAATCACCTTCCCGAGGCTCTGTTTCAAGAAATCCGCGACGGCGCCAGCCTGCGAAAATTCCCCCCCAACACCTACATCTTCAAGCAGAACGACCCACCGACCGGCTACCTCTATGTCATCAAGGAGGGGCTGGTCGAAATCATCTTCCAGACCCCGGATGGCGGCGACATGGTCGTCGACTACCGGCCGGAGGGCGCATTTTTCGGGGGCACCCCAATCTTTACCGGCGATCCCTACACCGGTGGTGCCCGCACGGTTCGGCCAACTGAATGCTACCTGATTCCCCAGGAGATCCTCAGGCGGGCGGAAAAGGATGTCCCCCAGCTCGCTGAGTACTTTACCCGGATCGTCCTGTCGCGGGTACGCCAGCTTTACTCTGAAATCGTCACCGACCACTCCCGGCAGGCCCTCACCCAGATGGAGGCCTATCCGTTCAAGAAGCGCCTGTCTGAAATCATGACCGCGCCGGTGACCATGTGCAGCCCGGACGAATCAGCCCGCCAGGTGGCCCGGAGACTGACCGAAAAAGGGATCGGCTCGCTCCTGGTCACGGACGAAAACAGCGCAGTCCTGGGCATTATCACCGAGCGCGACCTGGTCAGCAAGGTGCTCACCCGGGAGAATGTCGACCCGGACCAGGTCCCGGCTGCAGAGATCATGACGCCCCACCCTCACGCCATGGGTCCGGGGACCTACATGTACGAGGCGATGTCCTACATGATGGCCCACCGCATCCGACACCTGCCGGTACTCGACCGCGGCGAGGTGGTCGGCATGGTGACCATGCGTGACTTGATGCGTTTTCGCAGTCACAAGGCGATGCTGCTGGTCGGCAACACCCGCGAGGCCAAAGACCTCGACGCGCTGGCGCGAATTCACCAGGAGATTGTCGCGGTGGCGAAAACCCTCCTCTCCGAAACCCGAAGTACACCGGAGGTGATGGAGATCCTTTCCTACATCCACCACGGCATTATCAAGCGGGTCTTCGAGTTCTGCCTGGAGGAGATGAAAGCCGAAGGCAAGCAGCCCCCGGCGATCCGCTATTGCTTTTTGATCATGGGCAGCGGCGGCCGCAAGGAGATGTTGCTTTGCCCCGACCAGGACAACGGCTTTATCTTCGAAAACTTTCCGGATGAACAAATGGAGGAGGTCGAGGCCTTTTTCGTTCCCTTCGCCGAAAAAATAGTCGCCTCGCTCAATCAAATAGGGTATCCGCTTTGCCACGGCAAAGTCATGGTCAACAACCCGGCCTGGCGCGGTCGCCTCAAAGACTGGCAGGCAAGAATCAGCGATTGGGTCAACGATCCCGAACCGCAGAAGGTTCGTTATTCGTCGATTTTTTTCGATTTCGCGCCCCTGGCCGGCGACCCCTCCCTGGCTCAAAGCCTTCGCGAGATCGTCCACCGGGCCATCCGCGAGTTCCAGGCCTTCCTTTACCACATGATGTCCCTCGACCTGCGCTATAAAGTTCCCGTCGGCCTGCTCGGGCGCTTCATCCTCGACAAGAGTGGGGACCACAAGGGACAGTTGTCGCTCAAACAGGGGGGCAGTGTCTATATTGTCGACTGCATCCGCATGTTCGCCCTGGAAAAGGAACTCGCTGAACTCACCACCCTGGGGCGGCTCAAGGCCCTGGTGGAGCGCAACGTCTTCGCTCCCGAAACCGCCGAGCACATCCGCGCCGCCTTCGAAGCCCTCACCTTTTTGCGGCTTCGCAACGAAATCTTCCTGGCCGAAGAAGGCCAGGAACCGAGCCACTACCTCGATCCCTATGCCCTGTCGAAAAACGAGCAGGACCTTCTGAAAGAGGCCTTCCACGCCGTCAGCAAGCTCCAGGAAGCCACCAAGCGCCACTTCGGCCGAACCCCCTTTTGACAAACCGACGGCAGGTGGGATTTTCCACCTGCCGTTCAGCCATGCGGTTTTTTTAGTCAACAGCCAAGAGGTTGTCGAACTATTCGGACCGAAGCGAAAAATAGGATGTTTGCGTTTGAGAGCTCATAGGCGTAGCAGTGCGCCGAAAAGGATCTGAAATCTAGGCCAAACAGCCGAGACTCATGGATAGTCCGACAACCTCCTAGCACCCGAGCAGATGCACCGCACAGGATATACAGGGATCGAAGGCCCGGACGATCCGCTGGGCCCGTCCAGCCAGCTCGGTTTCGGGGACATCCTGCAAATCGCTGAGCAGTTGGGCTTCCATGGCGGCCTGGTTGATCGCCGTAGGCGTGACGATGTCCGCTTCGGCAACCCGTCCCATGTCATCCAGCACATAGTGATGGATGAGCAGCCCACGGGGGGCCTCGATGACCGCCGTGCCAATCCCGGGCCCGGACCGGACCGGGACATGCAGTTCCTTGCCCCCCTCTTCCAGAAGCTGCCCGACCAGCTGGCGGGCCCTCGCCAGAGCCCAGACCAGCTCAGCTGCCTGAGCGGCATTGTTGGCGTGGATGCCGCCAGGCAATGGGCCTGGCTGAGGCAGGAGAGCCGGCTCCGGGGACGCGAGCTCACGCCGGGCGAGGGCACAGGTCAACAGGGGCCCACCAGCGGCCCGGGAGTGTTTGGCGTGTGAGTACGCAACCGGCCGTTCCTGCAGCAGGCCCCGATACTTCTTCCCCGGCAGGATGCGGCCATCGGACAGGGCCAGCTCTTCGCCGAACAGGGAAAGGCCGGCCGCAGAATGCACGGCGAGGCGGGTCCCTATGGCCTTTGGCGAAGGCGGATAGCGGAACGACTCGGCGAAAGGCTCTATCAGGGCGACACAGCTCTCCGGGCAGCCCGCCAACTCCTCAAGAAGCTTCTCCATCTGTCCCGCATCCGGCCGCTGCAGCACCCCTCCCACCTCGACATTCACCGGATGGATGACCCGGCCCCCGGCCAGCTCCTGAATGCGGTTTCCCAGGGCCTTGAGCGCCAGGCCATCGCGGGCAGCGGGACTTCCCGCCCGCAGCAGTTCTAGGATGCTCTCGCCCCCCTCCAGATCGGGCAGCACCAGACAGAAGAGGTGCAGGGCGTGACTTTCGATATGTCCGCCCAGCACCAACAGCTCCCGGATCGCCGCCGCCTGGGGTGGGATCTCCACCCCCAAAGCCTTTTCCAGAGCCTGACAGCAAGCCACCCGGTGAACGCCGCTGCAGATGGCGCAGATTCGGCAGATCAGGGCGGGGACTTCGAACCAGTTGCGCCCCACCAGCAGTGCCTCGAACAGTCGCGGCGACTCGGTGATGGCGACCCGCGCCGCCACGAGCCGACCACTGTCGAGCCGGAGCTCCACCCGGCCGTGCCCCTCCACTCGGGTAAGCGGATCGATCCTAACGGTTTTCATCCGCCCTCCCCCGTAAAACGTTCCATCCTGGCCTTGATCTCCCGCTCCGAGAGCCCCAACTCCAGCAGCAAACGGAACTGCTCGCCGCGGTTCGCCTCGGCCACCAGCCCCCGGCATCCCTCGCAGACCACGCCGAAGGATGGACACAGGGCCTTGCAGCCGGCCCGGGTCATTGGCCCCAGGCAGGGCTGCTTCGCCTCCAGCAGCAGGCAGAGATTCTCCAGCCGCCGGCACTCCATGCAGACGGCGTACTCCGGCAGCGAGGAGGGGAGCCCCCCACGGGCCAGGGCGCCCAAGCTCTTCAGGTGTTCGCTGCGCTCGGGTGGACAGCCGGCGATCTCCAGGTCGACCCGAACGAAACGCGCAAGGGGCTGGGGCGGGAAGGTCGCTTTCTGTTTCGCCGTAGCACCGTAGACTGCCTCGCACAGCACGGCCCGATCCGCCCCGGCCAGGGTGTTCACCCCGCCGGTAAGGGCGCAGGCCCCCACCGCCACCAGGACCTGCGCCCGGCGGCGCAGCGCCAGCAACTCAATGAGTTCCCGCGGGCGGGAGATGGCCCCCTCGATAAGTACGGCATCGATCGTGCCCCCCTCGTCATGCCTGGAGGAGGCCATGTCGAAAACCACCAGTTGCACCTCTTCTGCGATCACGGCCAGCTCTTTTTCACAGTTGAGCAAAGTGAGCTGACAACCGCAACAGGAGGTGAAACGCACATAGGCCAGACGCAGCTTTTTCAACTTCTCCTCCCCTGCGGTTAGATCGCGCCGGGCATCTCCCGCAGCTCGGCCAGGGTGAAAACCGGCCCCTGCCGACAGATGAAAACCCCGGCGGTCACACAGTGGCAGCACTGGCCGACCCCGCACTTCATCCGCCGTTCCAGGGTGGCGAAGATGCGGTCCGGGGCGATTCCCAGTTCGGCCAGTTCCTGGGGAACGCAGCTATAGAGGGAGGGGGGGCCGCATATCGCCGCCGCCGTGTTTTGCGGAACGAACTGCAGATCCGCCAGCAGTTCGGTGACCAGGCCGACCTTACAGATGAAGGCGTCCTCCGTCCAGGGGAGCTCGGTCGCAAAATCGACGGAGAAGCGCAAACCGAGCTCCCCCGCCTCGGCCAGGCTCAGCAGCTCTTCCTTGAAGAGAAGGGTTTCCTGATCCCGTGCGCCGTAAAGCAGGGAGATCTCCCCGACAAGGTCCCGGCGGGTCAGCAGCGCCTGGAGTAACCCCCGCAGGGGGGCCATCCCCAACCCTCCGGCCACCAGCAGCACGTCCCGGCCGGCAAAGGCTTTCAGGGAAAAGCCGTTGCCGAAAGGGCCGCGAACCCCCACCTCCGCCCCCTCTCGAAGACGATAAAGGGCCGAAGTCACCTTGCCGACACGACGGATGCAAGCCTGAAAGAGATTCCCTTCGAGGTCGAAGGCTGCGGTGGAAACGGGAAAAGCCCCCACCCCGGGAAGAGAGAGCTCCACGAACTGCCCCGGTGCAACGCGCAGAGGCGAGACCAGGCGGAAATCGAAGAGATGGTGATCGGGCACCGCGCGGTCAATCCGCTCGATAACCGCCGGCATGGGAAGAAAATCGATCGTCACATCTACCCTCCTCCCGTCAATCGGGCCAGCACCTCAGAGATGTCGATGGCCACCGGACAGGCCTGCCCGCAGCGGCCGCAGCCGACGCAAGAGGAAACTCCGCGCAGAGGACCGAACCCGAGCAGCTTGTGCTCGAAACGAAAGCGCAGCCGTTCGCTGCGGGTGGGGCAAAAGTGGTGCCCACCAGCAACCAGGGCGTGACTGCGGAAGAAGCAGTTGTCCCACTCCCGCAGGCGGGTTACCGCCCCGCCGGGAAAAGCCTCATCCACCACGTCGTAGCAGTAACAGGTAGGGCAGACCGCCGAGCAAGCCCCGCAGGAGACGCAGCGCTCGCCCACCTCTTTCCAGAGCGGCAGGTTTTCGCTGTCGACCCAGAACGGCTCCAGGTTTTTCGGGGAAAAGGCCTGGCTCTGGCCACGCGAGACCTCGCCGGGCAGATCGCCGGAATCCTCCTCCAGGCCGTCGGCCAAAGCTGCCAGCAGGCCAGACCCGCGCTCTGAGCCCGGCCAAACCTGCCCCGCAATCAAGAACAGGTCGAATTGCGGGGGGGCACGGCGCGGCGGACAAAAACACTGCGGCCCGGGACTGCAGTCGGTTCCGACCAGCAGGAGGCGCTGGCGGCGACGCCGGTAGAGGGGATCCTCGTCGAAGACCTGATCGAGGTAATCCAGAGCGTAAAGGTCGCAGGGGAAAAGTCCCACCAAAGCTACGGCAGAGGGCGGATCGGGAGAAAGGCAGAGGTGGTCGACCCGGCTCCAGAGAAGGTCGATGGGGGGCAACAGGAACTTTTTCGCGGGGATCAGGGAAAGCCGGTTCCGTGAGAGCTCCTCCCACTGGCTGACCGGTTGCAGGCGGCACACCCCGTCGCCCCCCATAACCGGGCCAACGGTTTGAAATTTTTCGGCGATCTGCTTCAGCAGACGGTTTTCGAAGCCGGTCTCGAAGGCGAATCCCAGCATCGTTTCCACCTCAAATTAGGAAAATAAAATCTTAGCAGCACGGCTGAGTTTCGCAAGGATCTGAGGCGCGGCTGGAGAATTCGCCGGTTGGCAGGGGTGGTCAATTCAGGTAACCTCTTTCCCATCACGGTCAGTAATCCAGCAGCCCGAGCTGCGACCCATGCCAGGAGGCGCCATGACCATCCGCCTTACCATTTTGTGCGAAAATTCGGTCGGATCCCCCCTCGGCCTGATCGGCGAGCACGGGTTCGCCTGCTTCGTTGAGACCGACCGAGGATGCTATCTTTTCGATACCGGGCAGGGGCAGGGGATTCTCAATAACGCCAGGATCCTGCAGAAAGATCTGACCAGTCTTCGGGCCATCCTGCTCAGCCACGGCCACTATGACCATACCGGTGGCCTGCCCGATGTACTGCACCAGTGCGGCCCGGTTCCGGTCTATGGCCATCCCGACATGTTCACTGGCCGCTTTCACACCCTGGGCCGGATCAGGCGGTTTATCGGCATCCCCCACCGGCGGGAATATCTCGAGGCCTTAGGCGCCGACTTCAGGCTCAGCGCCGATCCGGTGGAGATCGCGCCGGGCATCCACCTTTCCGGGCAAATCCCCCGGGTGACCGCGTTTGAGAAGGGGGACGCAAAAATGACCGCCGTCACCGCCGCGGGGGAAGCGCTGCATCCCGATCCGATCCACGATGACCTGTCCCTGGTGATCGAATCAGCCAAGGGACTTATTCTGGTCCTCGGCTGTGCCCATGCCGGGCTGGTGAACATCATGCACCGGGTCCTCGAGCAAACCGGGCGCGATGCCTTTTACGCCATCGTCGGCGGCACCCATCTGGGCTTTGCCTCAGACGAACAGTTTGAGAATACGCTTTCGGCGTTGGAGAAATTTCGGGTTGAAAAGCTGGGGGTCTCCCATTGCACGGGCCTGGCCCGGGCCGCCCAGCTACATGCCCGGCTTGGCGACCGATTCTTTTTCGGATCGGTAGGCCGTATCCTTGAGGCTTGACCGTCGACAGAGGGACGGGATGACCGAAAAGAATCGCACGCCACCAGAACCTTTCGCGAAAAAACCTGCAGCCCTGGAGGTGGATACCCCATGGGTGGGCATTCTTCCCTCGGAAGTTTCGGCGCACCGCGGGCCAATGGTTAAGGAGTCGACAGCACGCTCCTGGGCATTGGTGCTGGAGGCTCGAGGCATTCCCAACCAGCTGAAAACCACGGGCTGGGGCTGGCAGGTGCATGTTCCCCAGCTGTTGCGGGAACGGGCACTACGCGAGATCCGTCTCTTCGAAAGGGAAAACCGTAACTGGCCCCCCAGGCTTCCGCCGGCTCCGGCCCTGCTGGAGAACAGCCTGGCCACCTTTTCGGTGCTACTGACGGTTGGGACCTTTCACAACCTGACGCTTCTGGGCCCTCGGATTACCGGACTTTTTCGCGCCGATTGGATCGCTCAGGGCAACGCCCATGCCGGAAAAATCCTCTCCGGCCAGTGGTGGCGCCTGGTTACCTCCCTGACCCTGCACGCCGACGGGCTGCACCTGATGAGCAATCTGCTGCTCGGCGGAGTTTTCATTCTGCTGCTCTGCCGGCAGACTGGCTCCGGCCTGGGGTGGTCACTGGTGCTTCTCTCCGGAAGCCTCGGCAACCTGCTCAATGCCTTGGTTCAGATTCCGTCTCATCGAGCCGTGGGGGCCTCAACGGCGGTGTTCGGAGCGGTGGCCATTCTTGCCGGCATCAACTTGGTCCAGAACCGGAGCCGATTGCTCAAGCGTTGGCCGCTGCCACTGGCCGCCGCCATGGCCCTGCTGGCCCTGCTGGGCGCCGGGGGTGAGCGAACCGATCTGGGCTCTCACCTGTTCGGCTTTGCCACCGGCCTGCTGCTCGGCCTGGCCGGCGGTGCATTCCTGAAAAACCGGGGGCGTCCCGGCCCCCTGGTCAACGCCCTGCTCGCCACAGGCGCCGCCTCGGCTGTGATCCTGGCCTGGCTGGCGGTGCTGGAAGGAGCCCATTAAACAGCCGAAGCCGCTGCCAGAAAAGGAGCGGCTTCGGCTGTTCTTAGCGGTCCGACCAGCGCGCCGGGCCTCATCAGCTGTCGATGGGATTGCCTCTGGTTACCACGTCGAAAATGGTCATCAGGGATTCGGGTATAAACGGGCACTCCTGAATCTTTTTTCCCCCCTTCTTCTCCGACCTGGTCCAAACCACCACGTCTCCCGCCCGGGTCCGCTTCTCGAGGTCAAGCTGATCGGGGATCATGTTTTTCAGCGCCCGCCACATCTCATCCATGGTCAGCAGGGAAAAGCCCGCGAACTCTTGATCGGGCTTGGCGTCTCTCAAGAAATTGTCGATCAGTTCATAATCTGCAAAATCATTCTCCTTGCGCCACCATTTGATGAAGTGATGATCAGCCTTCCGTTCTTTTTGCAGTTGGGAAACAACCTCTTTTCCAGTCATGACGCACCCCTTTTGCTGTGGAATTGGCGAGTTAGGCGTTAACATCTAGGAGCTTCAGATTCGGGTATCCGGGATTATCGGTATCAGCCCAATTCAGTTTTAAGTATAGCCGCGCGAAATGGGGGCGCAACCGCAGCCCGCACCGCATAAAGATTAAAAGGGCGAACCATTTCAAGAGCTTGCCTTTGATAACAAACGCGTTGAACGGGGCGGCGAATCGGATCGAATCAACCAGGAGAAAAGGCGGGCAGAAAAAAGGCTGTGTCGGTTGAAATATCACCATCTTGGTGAAGGGAGGTTTTCTCGGGAGAGCAAAGTGAACTTAGCAGGTTGGGGACAGGATTTTTTGAGAAAGGAAAAAGGCTACGGTATTTCCGTAGCCCTTTGATTTTTCAAATGGCGCGCGGTATAGGATTCGAACCTGCGACCTTTGGCTCCGGAGGCCAACGCTCTATCCAACTGAGCTAACCGCGCGTGGAGAAGGATATATAACCCATCTTCCTGTCTATTGCAACCCAAATTTCGACTTCGTCTTGCCGGCCGGCCGGGCCTGCTGGTATACTCCGAAGGACTTTTACATCACCTGAAATACCAGAGCTCGGAACCCGTTGGCGCAAGCAAGAATTGGAAGCTGAACGGGCTTTTCACCCGATCCTAGAAAAAACCCATGCAATTGATCAAAAAAACACTACTGGCGGCAATGTCTATCGTCCTGTGTCTGGCTCTCCCGGTTCAGGCTGCTCTTAGCCTGGGTGTCGTTCCGGCGGCCAACACCTTGCTGCGCACTGAATCCCAGGCCCAGAGCCTGGCAGCCCACCTCGGCGAGCAGCTCGGAGAAGAGGTCAGGGTGCATCTCTTTACCAACGAACCGGCTCTGTACGATTGGCTGGTACGCTATCAGACCATCGACCTGGCGGTTTTGGGCCGGGATTTTTTTACCCAACAGCGTTCCTGGGAATTCCACCATCTGGCTGATTACCTGCGAGCCGGCAAGAGCGGCCCCGCAGTTCCCGATCCGTTGGTGGCCCGCCAGGGGCTGCCCCCCCGGCTTCTTCAGAGGTTGTCGAAAATCCTCCAGGCCATGGCGCCGGATCCCGCCGGGGCCAAAGTCCTTAAGGAGCTGAATATATTAAGGTTCCTTCCTCCTGGAGCCCCACGGAATCTGCCGCATCAGGACACCGGACTGACCCCCAGAGTGCTGGATGCCGCCCAAAAGCCGGCGCTGTTGCCGCAGAGCCCCTCTCTGGCTCACCCCATGACACCCCAATCACCCGCACCGCTTCCGCAAGCGCAACCCAAAGCAGCCGACCTCGACTCAAGCCCAGAGGGATCGGGAGCCATGGGGGCCAAAACGATACCCAAACCGCCGCTGCCGTCGGCAAAATCCTCCCGCCCGAGCACTGACCAGAACAGCTATGAGGTCGAAGAACTGGCCAACGGAGTCTACGCAGCCATCGCCAAAACCGGCGGCAGAGCAACCTCCAACGCCTTTTTTCTGGCTGGCAACAGCTATGTGGTTGCCGGCGGAGCGCATATGACGCGGGAGGCTATTGCGGATCTGTTTGCCGCCATCACCGGAGTAACCGATCTGCCCGTTCGTTATTTTATTCTGACCCACCATCACCCGGGTTATTCCCACATCGATTTTGACTGGCCGCCAGGCGTCGACGTAATCACATCCTGGCAAAGCTGGCAGTCGCTGGACAAGGAAGTTCGCAAGGTCGAGTTCCCGTTGATGTTTTACAGCGAGGGCATGACCCTTAAAGTCGATCAGCGTACGGTCATCCTCACCAACATGGGCAAAAGCCATACCGACGGGGACACCATTGTTTTTCTCCCGGAATCCTCGGTTCTGTTTACCGGAGATCTCCTTTATGTCGACAGCGTCGGCTTCATGGGCGACGGCTACATGCAGGAATGGGTTCTTGCCCTGGAGTTCATAGAACGGCTGGGAGCGCAGAAGATCATCCCCGGCTTCGGTCCGGTCAGCGGCAACCGCGAGATCAACCGCTTCAAAACCTTTTTCAAGGACTTTCTAACCGAAGTTCTAAGGCGTATCGAAGCTGGGGACTCCCAGGAGAAAACGGCCGGATCTTTTTCTCTTCCGCAGTATCAGACCTACGAGGGATACCATCAGTTCATGCGCGGCAACGTAGAGCGGGCCTACCAGGACCTCAAGAAAAACCTTCTGCAGAATTAGCCGGCTTTCGAACACTCGACCCGGGCCGGCAATCTCAGGCCTATCCACGGACGGATATTTTCCGGCCCCACGGCAAGGGGAGCGAAAAATCGCCCCCCTTGCCGCACCTCGATTGGATCGGCGACTGCCGCATCACCTGGAACCGTGCTCTTCCTCCTCATGGTAAGACTTTCGCACCAGCATGAACAGCAACCCCGTGATCGCCAGCAGGACGGTCACCGCCCCCCCCCAGGCTTTGCGGGTGGCAAATTCGCCGTGGTATTCCTCTATCTGATCGCTTACCTTGCCCAGCTCACGCTGAACCCCGGCCGTCTCCCGCTTGATTTTATCGACATCGACGCTGTGGAAAAGGCGGTGGAACTGATTCCGCGCTGAAAAGATCTGATCCTCGAGTTTTTTGGTGGTCACCCCAAGCCTGTGAAGCGTTTGGACCGTGGCCTCAAGGGCGCCGATCATCTGGTCCGTTTCGACCACGGCCGCCTTGATCTCTTCAGCCCGGCCGTATTCGTGACAACGGGAACAGTCCTCGGGGTTGATCAGATCGGGGCCGGCCTTTTTCACCGCATGGTTGCCGTGACAGGTCACGCAGGTCGGGCCGCCCGCATCGAGGGCCTGCCCGTGGGCGCTTTCCAGGTAGTCCTCCTTCACCCCCACATGGCAACGGCCACAAAATCCGGGAATTTCTTCCTCGGCGGGGACGCCGATGAAGCCGCGTTCGGGACTCATGGCCATGGCAAAATCGGTCGGGTCACCGCCATGGCATCCATGGCAGGAGATGCCGTTTTGGGCGTGAATGCTCCCCCGCCACAGGCCGACGGGAGCACCCAATCGGCCCTCCTGCCCGCCGTGGCACTGAATGCAGACCGTTTCCTGGGTCCAGCCGGCCATCGGCATGAGCAAACCGATGCCGAGCCACAGGGTCAGAGCGCGAATCATCAAGACAATGGTCTTCATCATGAGAAATGCCCCCATATCGAGATACCGAGAAACGCCAGGATCCCCAGGATAAAGCAGGTAACGAAGAGTGGCCGCCGGGCCGGGCGCCGTTCGATTCTACGGTCGATAAACGGCAGCAGGGCGAGGAAGGTCATGAAGGCGCCCTGCACTGCCAGACCGAGAAATTCGTTGGGGAAGATCTTCAGGGTCTGGTAGGACCACAGAAAATACCACTCCGGCTTGATATGGGGAGGGGTGACGAAGGGGTCAGCCGGCTCGAAGGCCGCCGGCGGAATGAACAGATTGGGGCCGAAAAAGACGATTCCCACCAGCAGGGCCAGAAAGAAGCAGATGATGGCCATGTCCTTGACGAAATAGTTGGGAAAAAACGGGATGCCCCCCGGGTGGTGCTGATGATGAAACACTTCTGCATGCTGCTGGGGTTCGTAGTCGGGGCCGAAGGGAGGCCGGGAGATTCCGACCCGCCGCACGCAAAACAGGTGAAACCCGATCAGCAGGGAAAGGATCAGCGGCAGCCCCATGACGTGCAGGGCGAAAAAACGGCCCAAGGTGGCGTCGCCGACCATGGCGCCTCCGCGCAGAAACCGGACCACGGCATCGCCGATCACCGGAATCCCCCCGGCCGCTTCGGTGGCGACCGTCGTCGCCCAGAAGGAGAGCTGGCTCCAGGGCAGCAGATAGCCGGTCAGGCAAAGAACCAGCGTCAGGTTAAAGAGAATGAACCCTGAAAGCCAGGTCAGCTCTCGGGGCCGCTTGTAGCTGGCCATGAACAGGACGGAAAGCATATGCAGGAAAAGGGCGATGACGATCACGTTGGAGCCGACGGCGTGCAGGTAGCGGATCAGCCAGCCGTAGGGAACCTCGTTCATGATTTTCTGCACGCTCTGGAAAGCCTCCTGGGCATTGGGAACATAGTAGACCAGAAGCAGAATGCCGGTGGCGAACTGCAAGGCGAACAAGGTCATCAGAACCGCGCCCAGAGTATACCAGACGTTGACGTTACGGGGCAGAAGATACTTGGTGAGGTTGTCCTGGAGGATTTCCCTGATCCCCAAACGAACGTCGATGAAGTCGACGATGGAATTACCCAGGCGTTTCAATGCAGACATCGGCGACTCCTATCCGATCATGACCTGGTCGCCTTCAAGGGCGACCGGGAGAGATTCCAGAGGCTTGGGCGGCGGGCCGCCAAGGACGGTACCTTCGGCGGAAAATCGCCCGGCATGACAGGGGCAGAAAAATTCGCCCTTCTCGGGTAACCATTTGATGATGCAGCCCAGATGGGTACAAACCGCAGAGAATGCTGCGAAACTTCCGGCCGCGGGCTGCAGGACAACGGCCGGCCGGCCGCGGAAATTGAAAAAATGGGCTCCCCCCACGTCGATGCTGGCCCGGGGAACTGACACCTTTTCGGTCACCCCCGGCCCCTTGCGGGGAGAAAGAAAACGCCACAGGGGCCAGAGTCCTGCCGCGGTCAGGGCCGTGCCCAATACCGCCAGAATCCAGAATAAAAAAAAGCGCCGCTGGGCCGGCGAAACGGAATCGTTTTCCATCGGACCTCCTCGCTGGTATCCGTCAAGGGATCAAGCCATCATGCCGCCGGTTCTGCCGGCAGTTGCAATAATCACCAAAGCGCACTAAATTATAAACGCTTGCCTCTTCCTTTCAACCCCCGGGAACGGATTGAAACAACCAATGGCGCCCCTGACCTTCGTTTTTATCATTGACCCTCCCGATCGTCTCGATCCGCCCACCGACACATCCCTCGCTATCATGCGGGAGAGCGTGCGCCGGGGGCATCCGGTTTTTTTCTGCCATATCGGTGACCTGCGCCTGGTTGGCCATCATCTCTGGGCAAGGGTCCGGCCGATCAGCTTTCGGGATAACCAGGAACTGTTCACTGCCGAAAAACAGTTGGAACTGGATCTTGAGAAATGCGACGTGCTCTTCATGCGCAAGGATCCGCCGGTCGACGCGGCCTATTTGCACGCAACCTACCTGCTTGATCATTTGCCGGCCAGAACGCTCCAGGTCAATCCAGCCGCAGCCCTACGCAATTGGTGCGAAAAGCTGATTCCCACAGGGTTCCCGGACCTGATGCCGGAAACTCTGGTTACCGCCTCAATTGAAGCTCTTGCATCGTTTCTCCACCGGGTGCGGCATATGGTGATCAAGCCCCTGGAAGACTGCAGCGGGCGGGGCATTATCAAGATTGAGGCGGGCCATTCAGGCAGCATGGACAAGATCAGGGAGGCCGTCGATGACGGTCGCCGCATTGTTCAGGGACAGCGTTTCCTTTCTGCCATCGATCAGGGAGACAAAAGGGTTCTGCTGCTTGGCGGGGAAATTCTCGGCTGGGTGAAACGCCTCCCGGCCAAGGGCGACTTCCGTTCGAATGTCAATGCCGGGGGGCGCTGCGTCCCTTGCGAACTCACCGAACAGGACCATGCCATTTGCAAGCGCATTGGCCCCTGGCTGAAGGAGAGGGGGATTCACCTAGCTGGTGTGGACATTGTGGACGGCAAAGTGCTGGAAGTCAACATTACCAGCCCATCCTGCCTGCGGGAAATCAATCATCTTTACGGAAAAGCCCTGGAGGTGTCCATCGTAGATTACGTGGAGCAGAATTGCCGCCGCAGGTGAGAAAGACCTCGTTTTCTTCTCTTCTGGCCTGGGCCTATGAGGGGAGGCGCCATCCAAAAAAACAATCTGCTTTCCTGATTGAACGAGCTGGTCATTCAAAGAGAAAGGCCTCGGAACCCCGGGGCCTTTCTCTTTGAGTCAAATGTTATCGTGGACTTCAATCAACTGCCGGATGCGGGCAGAGCAATGGCACCATAAACCGGGATGCGCAGCTCGGGCATGTTGGAACTGCTGGTAGAGATGATGACATACCCACTCAGCCGGGCCTGGCCATCCTTTGGAGTGGCGCGAATGATGACCTCTGCCGACTCACCGGGCGCCAGCGTAGGCGACGACAATTCAGCCTTTAGTTCCTGCGCCGTAACCTGAATGCCGGTCAGCTTCAACTCGTGTCCCCCGCGATTGGTCAGGGTCACCCTGGCTTCCTTGGTGGCTCCCGGCGCCAGTGCCCTCAGATCGACTTTGCCAGGTTCCTGTTCAATCTCCTGCTGAACCGTCCCGCGAATGTAGAGTTGCGTGACGTTCTGCAGTGGGTCATTGGTATAGAGATAAATGGTCTTCACCACAGGGCCTTTGAACCGCGTGGAATCGAAAGTGGTCTTTATTTCGCCTATCTCACCGACCCCAACGATGGTGGATGAGAGCAGTGCTGCGGTGCATCCGCAGGAACTGCGGACGCGATCGATGAGCAACGGGGCGTCGCCGGCGTTTTTAAAGCGGAAGGTGTGCTCTACCTTCATGCCGGCATAGACCTTGCCGAAGTTGAAGTCGGCGCTTTCCACAACAATGCTCGGTGCCTCGGCACCCAGAGTGAGAGAGGGAAAAATCAGCAGCAAAAGCAAAAACCAGAGACCGTATTTCATGTGAAAAACTTCCTTTCGTATAGATCTGGTTCCCCGGGTGAGCGGGCCGGTGCAGCGGGCAAATTGTAGCATATGAAAACCCGGAGTGAACAGGTCTTTATCCAAGGCTGAATAAATTGACACAATCATCTTATCTTGATATAGAATACCCCGCAATAGTACTAACTTTTTTCCAGGATCTCGCATGTCCCAACCAAAATTAAAGCTACTTTACAGCAAGGACTTCATAGCCGATCAGGTCAGAAGGCTGGGTGAGGAAATCAGCGGCGACTTCGAAGACAGCGAAGTCCTGCTGGTGGGAGTGCTCAAAGGCTCCTTTCTCTTCTTTGCCGACCTGGCGCGTGCCATTAAAATTCCAACCGTTATCGACTTTGTCCGCCTTGCCAGCTATGGGTCCGATACCCGATCCTCGGGAATCGTCGAAATGCGCAAGGATCTTGAGCTTCCCATCAAGGGTCGCAACGTCATAATTGTCGAAGACATCATAGACAGCGGCAACACCCTGGAAACCCTCTACCATCGCCTGATGCTGCGCGAGCCCAAAAACCTGAGGATCTGTACGCTGATCGACAAACGGGGCCGCCGCGAGGTCGAAATCGAAGCAGACTATGTCGGCATCAGTATGGATGACGGATTCATCATCGGCTATGGCCTCGACTATGACGAACAATACCGCAACCTTCCCGATATCCACCTGGTCGAAGGGTTGTAAACAGGCCCGAAGGGAGAAATTTGCATGATCATCCAATGTGCCAAGTGCAGCACCCGATTCAAAGTCGCCGATGAAAAGGTCAAACCTGGCGGCATCAGGGTCCGCTGTGCCAAGTGCAAACATGTATTCCCCGTCATGCCTGCCCAACCGGTGCCCGCGCCCGAACCAGAGGAGGTAACGCCCTCCCTGACTCAGCCACCCGAGCAAGAGGTTGACTTCGATCAGTTCAACATGCAGCCCGAAGAAGAGCAGGAGATTTCTGTTGCAACAGCAACCACAGCCGACGCCGGTCTCCAGGCGGAAGGATATGAATCATCCTCTGGCGCTTCCACTGAGCTGGAAACGGCTTCGCCTGGAGTCGAGCATGAATCCGCGGAAGGATTTGAGGAGTTCTCCCTTGAGGGGGAGTCATCGCAGGATGAGTTCGATACGGTGCCACCTGAAGCAGAGACTCTAAGTCAGAAATCTCCGGCAGAAACCGATGGTTTTGAGATGGAGGATACTCTCGGGAACGGCCTGGACAGATTTCCCTTCGACAAGGAGGAGGCCGAGGCCCGAGAACCAGAGGAATTTTCCTTTGACCAGAGTGACGACGAAGACCTTTCTCTGGACCTGGAACCGGCCGAGAACGAGGAATTCGCCGACTTTGGTTTCGGCGAAGAAGAGAGCTCTGCCCCGCTCCGCCTCAAAGAAGAGCATGAATCCGACAATCCTTCCGAATTTTCCTTCGGTGACGACTCCCCGGGGGACGGGGAATCGTCGGAATTGAACTTCGATGACGACAGCGGAGAACCTTCGGAATTCGCATTCGAGGATGACCTTTCAGAAGGCAATGTGGCCGATTTTTCCTGGGAGGCCGAGGGTACCGAGGACACTGAAGGCCCGGCGGGCCCTTCAGGTGAATTTGACTTCGAAGGTGCAGAGGGAGAATCTCCAGAACCAGAAGAATTCGATTTCAGCGGCATGACCTTTGGCGAAGAGGAACCGACCAGGCAAGTTGAAACGCCTTCAACCGGAGACGACTTCGCAACCATGTCCCTTGATCTGGACGAGACCGCAGAGCCAGCTCGCGAGATCCCGGCCGAACCCGAACCGCGGATAGCAGCCCAAGAATCAGCCCAGGAGCCACTTTCGGGCGCAGGAGCAACTCAGGAACCGGCCATGACTCCGCCGCCCCGGAAGCGAAAAAGCCCGTTTACCGGACTGACCCTTTTTCTGCTGGTTCTGCTGCTGGGTCTGGTCGGGGTTGCCGGCTATTTCATCTGGAGTGAGGGGTCTCTGGAAGGCGCACTCGGGCGCCTCACCCAAGCAAAGGCCCCAGCCATCGAAGCAGGACAGATTCGCCTTACCGGCCTCAGCAGCTTCTTTGTCAACAATACCGAAGAGGGCCAACTGTTTGTCATTAATGGCCAGGCCGTCAACGATTTCTCCGAGGCCCGCTCCGCTATCGCTGTCAAAGGGGTACTCTACGATAAAACAGGCAAATCGCTTATGCAACAGACCGTCTTCTGCGGCAACCAACTGGAAGAGCCTGCCCTGCAATCCCTGTCTTTCGCGCAGATTGAAGAAACCATGAACAACCAGTTCGGCGATTCACTCTCCAACCTCAACGTGGCCAGTGGCAAACCCATCCCCTTTACCATCGTCTTCAAAAACCTGCCGCCGGATCTCGCTGAATTCATTGTCGAGGTGGTAGACTCAAAACCGGCTTCCAAATAGGTCCAGACAGCTTTCAGGTCCAAAGAAAAGCCGCTCCCCCTTCTCGGGTGCGGCCTTTTCTTTGGGCATAAGTCTGCAAATGGTGCGGCGGAAGGCTTTACTTATTTTCCCCCGAATTATCCGTTTCCCTGTCCTCATCCTTGGGGGTAATATCGATCTCGTCCGGCTCCTGAACCGATTTTTTGAAGCTGCGGATTCCCTTGCCCAGTGCACCGCCAATTTCCGGGAGTTTACCGGCCCCAAAAATAACCAGCACCAGAACGAGAATAATGACCAGTTCCGTCGTACCAAGTCCAAACATTAACGCCTCCTGCCCCGGCTCGCCGAGACGGGTTGAACAGTTGGAAATATTTAAGGGCGACCCCGGAAGGGCCGCCCTCGGCCTGAATCAGGGAGCGTTAATCGCGTCCACCGGACAGGTGTCTACGCAGGCACCGCAGTCGGTGCAGGTAGCGGCGTCGATCACCCGGACATCGCCCTGCTCGCTGATCGCGTCGACGGGGCAGGCGGGCTCGCATGCTCCGCAATTGATGCATTCCTCAGTAATGGTGTGGGCCAAGGGAATCACCTCCTCTTGCTTTAAGATAGGGTAATGACTTATTGCCATCGCGCTATCCTACACTAACTGCCTTTTCCTTGTCCACCCCAAAGACCGCCGTAACCGGGCATAAAACCCTTGCAATTAGGGTGGTCATCATATAGGCTTTCATAACATTTTCTTATCAAAAGTAGACCCACAATCAAGGCGTTGCAGATCTGCCAACATAACCAGGGCAGACAAATTGGATCTTTCCATCAGAACGATATTTTACCTGCCTTTAACGGCTTGAAATAAATAAAAAACCAACAGGAGGAGGTAGCTTTTTCGATGGACATTCTCGCATTGAACTGCGGCAGCTCTTCGGTCAAATACCAACTGTTCGACTGGAAGAGGAAGGAGGTCATCGCCAAAGGCATGGTGGAGCGGGTCACCATAGGGGATTCCTTCATTATTCACGAGGTTCCCGGGCGGGAAACCTATCGGGAGGAATACGAATGCCCCACCCATGAGGTGGCCATCCATCTGATTATCAAAATCCTTGCCGACAAAACCCATGGGGTGGTCGGTGACATCAAGCAGATTTCCGCCGTAGGACACCGGGTCGTTCACGGGGGGGAAAAGTTCACCCGCTCGGTGCTCATCGATGATGCTGTTCTGGCCGCCATCAAGGAGGTCCAGCACCTGGCTCCGCTGCACAATCCGCCCAATATTTCCGGGATCGAGGCCGCCAAATCGGTGCTGCCCGAGGTTCCCCACATCGCCATCTTCGATACCGCTTTCCACCAGACCATGCCCCAGCATGCCTACACCTACCCGCTGCCGCTCGAATGGTACGAAAAATATAGTGTACGCCGTTACGGGTTCCACGGCACCAGCCATCTGTACGTCTCCAAACGGGCTGCGGTTATGCTCGGTAAGGATCCCAAAGACTGCAACATCATTACCATGCACATCGGCAACGGCGTCTCCCACTCGGCCATCAAGGGCGGCGTTTCGGTCGACACCTCCATGGGGCTGACGCCCCTGGAAGGGGCGGTCATGGGAACCCGCTGCGGCGATATCGACCCGGCGATCCCAGGCTTTATCATGGAGAAGGAAGAACTGACGCCGAAGCAGATCGATTCGATCCTCAACAAAAAATCCGGCGTCCTCGGCATCACGGGACACTACACCGATCGCCGGGATGTGATCGAAGGTGCGGAAAACGGCGATGAACGCTGTCAGCTGGCTCTTGAGATCGAGGGCTACCGGCTGAAAAAATACATTGGCTCCTATGCGGCGGCAATCGGCGGGATCGATGCTGTGGTATTCACCGCCGGGGTCGGAGAGATGGGCTGGCAGATTCGCGAGAAGGCACTCGATGGACTCGAATTCATGGGGATCCATCTCGACAAGGACAAGAACCGCAACACCATGACCCGCAAGCGGGAAAGCGTTATCACCCGGCCCGACTCCCCGGTCAAGGCCTTCGTCATTCCCACCGACGAAGAGCTGGTCTTTACCGAAGATGTGGTGGCGATCCTCGAGGGGACCTATGCCGATCACATGAACTTCAATTACACGTTCTCTAGCCGGGACTTTCAGCGCAAATAACCAGCCAGGGGAATTGCCCCGAACAATGGAGGCCGGCTACCTGAGCCGGCCTCCATTGTTTTCGCGGGTGGTTCCGGAACTTAAATAGATAATCCCCGTACAGCAACAGCGCACCCCCATTTCCCCAAAGCAATTTTTTCCAAAGAGATTTAGGCCATGATCGGAATCGAAAACATCGGCTACTATATTCCGAAAGGAAGAATTTCCAATTACGAACGCAAAGAGACGTTCGGTATCGACGACCATTTCATTGAAAATAAAATCGGGGTCTGCGAGGTTTCCCGCAGGGCTTCGGATGAGGAAACTTCCGACCTGTGCGTTGGGGCTTTCAAATCCCTTGAAGAACGGAACCCGATTGACCGGGAAAGCATACAAACGGTGGTCGTCGTCACCCAGAACCCGGACCGGAACATCCCCCATGTCTCGGCCATTGTCCACGACAAGCTCGACCTTCCCGAACGCTGCGCATGCTTCGACATCTCCCTCGGCTGTTCTGGATTTGTGTATGCCTTGTCTAACATCCAGGCGTTCATGAAAGCCAACGGCATGACCACGGGACTCCTGTTCACCGCCGACCCCTACTCCAAAGTGGTGGACCCGCATGACAAAAACACCTCATTGCTGTTCGGCGATGCCGCCGCCGTAACCCTGATCTCAGACCGTCCCGTCTTCGTCTCGGGGGCCACCACCTTTGGAACCCTGGGCAAGGAACATGGGAAGCTGGCAGTGAATGACCAGGGACGATTGTTTATGAATGGACGGGCAGTTTTTAACTTTGCTGCCAAGTACATCCCCCCCGATATTCGCCTGATGGCGCAAAAAAACGGTATCCAAATCGACCAGATCGACCGGTTCCTGTTGCACCAGGGGAGTAAGATCATCGTCGAAACCATTGCCGGTAAGCTGGGAATCGCTCTGGAGAGGGTGCCTTATGCCATCCAGAGCTTTGGCAACACCATCGCCTCCACCATCCCCATCCTGCTCCAGGATGAATTGGATGGTCCGGCAAACCTGATTGCCATCAGTGGCTTTGGGGTTGGCCTCTCCTGGGCCAGCAGCCTGTTGCGAAGAGTCGGGTAACTCCCCTCCCGTTCACCCAACACAAAAGCCGGCGGGATTTCCGCCGGCTTTTGTGTTGTTATGTTCAGGGGAGTCCCCCTGTTCTACCCCTGGGCCTGAACTGCCGTGATGGCCGAAACGCTAATGATATCCTCCACCGAGCACCCCCGGGAAAGATCATTGACCGGCTTGGCCAGCCCCTGAATGATAGGGCCGACGGCTTCGGCGCCGGCGAGGCGCTCGACCAGCTTATAGCCGATGTTGCCGGCATCCAGGGTGGGAAAGATGAGGGTGTTGGCCTTGCCGGCCACCGAAGAGCCGGGGGCCTTTTTGGCCCCGACCTTGGGGAGCAGGGCCGCGTCAGCCTGTAGCTCGCCATCAATCTGCAGCGCCGGATCCATCTGCTTGGCAATTTCCAGGGCCTTCAGCACCTTGTCCACATCCTCGTGCTTGGCGCTGCCCTTGGTGGAAAAGGAGAGCATCCCGACCCGGGCCTCGACCCCAAGGAAGCTTTTGCAGCTTCTGGCGGTGGCGACGGCAATTTCGGCCAGCGCCTGGGCGTCCGGGTTAGGGTTGACCGCGCAATCGGCAAACAGGAGGGTACCGTTCTCACCGAACTCGGGAGTCTTGGTCACCATCAGAAAAACCGACGAGACGGTCTTCATGCCAGGGGCAGTGCCGATCACCTGAAAGGCGGCCCGCAAAACGTCGCCGGTAGTGTTGTAGGCACCGGCCACCGCCCCGCCGGCATCGCCCTTGTGCACCATCATGGCAGCATAATACAGATTGTCCGCGCCGGTCAGCAGCTGCATGGCATCCTCGCGGCTGAGGCCCTTTTTTTTGCGGATGTCGACGAGCTCGACGACGTACTCCTCGAGCTTCGGCGAATTTTTCGGATCGAGCAGGGTCACACCTTCCAGGGAGGCTCCAAGCTCCTTGGCCTTGCCCTGCAGGGTGTCGGGGTTGCCCAGCAGTACGACCTTGGCCAGTCCGTCCTTGACGATCTGTCCCGCGGCCTGAACCATCCTGTCGTCATACCCTTCGGGCAGAACCACGGTCTGCAAGCTCTGGCGGGCCTTGGCTTTTATCTGATCGACTAAGTGCATGGCATTTCCTCCTCCAGTCAGGGTTAAATTTGAACAACCATTTATAGCCGAAGGCCCCGGTCCGGTCAAGCATGGCGATGCCAATTCCGACTCCACGGCTCCGGGGTTCAAGGCCTGCGACCCAAACAATATTGGCCCCGTCCGGCTTCGATCATGTATAATACTGCGATATCCTTTACCCATCGCCCGGAATCCAGGCGCACTGAATGAACCAGAGCCACCGACAAAACCCCCTTCTGGTGGGATTTTTCGTTATCTCCCTGCTGCTGCACCTGCTGGTGATTTACCTGCTGCCGCAGCAATCCCTGTTTCCCGCCAAGCCGAAGAGCGAGCCGGTCTACGTTGAGGTGCGCCCGCCGCAATCTACCTCAAAGCCATTACCCCGCGAGCTGGACATCCCCCCTCGTCCCGAACCGGAAAAGCCCCGGGAAACACCGGCCAAACGCCTCGGTCCGCAAGACCAGATAGTCGAACAGGAGACAGCTCCCGAAGGCCAGGATTTTGAGGACATGCGCCCAGCCCCGCTGGCCCAGCCCCCGGCGCAGCCGAAACCGCAAACCCAAGTGAAGGCCCAGCCGAAGCCGAAGACCTCGCCGAAGGCGATCGAGCAGCCCGTTCCACAGAGCCCCGCAACCTCCCAGGCCCCGTCTCGGCAGGAGCAGACCACCGAGCCCGAAGCGGCTGTTCCCCCACCAAAAACCTTTCCGGACCTGAAAACCCTGACCCAGCTTGCGCCCCAGACGGTTGCCCGCCTTGAAGATCAGTGGCGACAGAAATACCGCAAAGACGTGGCCCGGGGCAACGCCGTCTGGCTCGACACCGAAAAGGACATCCTGATCTCCTTTTTTAAGCGGTTTCGTGACGGCGTTTACAACGTGTGGAACTACCCGCCGCGCTCGGCCGAGCGCGGTGAAGAAGGAACCTGTCTGCTGAAAATCACCATCAAGCGGGACGGTTCTGTCGAAAAGGTGCAATTGATGGAAAGCTCGGGATTCGGCGCGCTCGACGAGGAAGCCATCGAAGCGGTCAAGAAGGCGGGACCATACGGCAACCTGCCACGCTCCTATACTGAGAACGAACTCAACATTTTCGCCTTCTTCCGGTACAATCTGAGCCGGAGGATTATCTACTGATTGCGGGAACCGGTCCGGTCCCCAACCAAGCAGGGGCGCCCGACGGCGCCCCTGCTTGGTTGGCTACTCCTGCCATATCAGCCGCGGATTGCGCGCCGCGGCCGTCTCGTCCATCCGTCCCACCCGGGTGCGGACCGGGGCCTGATGCAGCAGCTCGGGGTTCTGCCTGGCCTCTTCGGCAATGGCCAGCATGGCCTCGCAGAATTCGTCCAGCACCTCCTGGCTCTCGGTTTCCGTCGGCTCGATCATGATTGCCCCCTTGACCACCAGCGGGAAATAGACCGTCGGCGGATGGTAGCCGTAGTCAATGAGCCGCTTGGCGACATCGAGGGTGTGGCAATCCCCCTGCAGGTTGCGCTCGGAAAAAACCACCTCATGCAGTGACCGGTCGGGGTACGGCAGATGGTAGACGCCCTCCAGCCGGGCCCGGATGTAGTTGGCGTTGAGCACCGCCATCTGGCTGGCGTGCTTCAGGCCTGCCCCGCCCATGGTCCGGATGTAAGCGAAGGCCCGCACCATCACCCCGAAATTACCGTAAAAGGCCTTGAGACGGCCGATCGCCTGTGGCCGGTCGTTATCGAGGCGGTAACCTTCCCGTTCCTTGACCACCAGCGGTTTGGGCAGAAAAGGGGCAAGCGCTTCGGTGACCCCGACCGGGCCGGCACCGGGCCCGCCGCCGCCGTGGGGCGTGGAGAAGGTCTTGTGCAGGTTGAAGTGCATGACGTCGATCCCCATGTCGCCGGGGCGGGCGATCCCCATCAGGGCGTTGAGGTTGGCGCCGTCGCAGTAGACCAGGCCGCCCCCCTGGTGGACGATGTCGCAGATCTGGCGGATATCCGATTCGAACAGGCCGAGGGTGTTGGGATTGGTCACCATCAGCGCGGCGACCTCGTCGTCCATGTACTCGGCCACCGTCTCGGCGGTCAGCACCCCCGACTCGCCCGAGGCGATCGGCACCACCTGGTAGCCGCACAGGGCCGCCGTCGCCGGGTTGGTGCCGTGGGCGGTATCGGGGATCAGCACCTTTTTGCGCGCACTGCCCCGGGCCTCGTGCCAGGCGCGGATCATCAGGATGCCGGCCAGCTCGCCGTGGGCCCCGGCCGCCGGCTGCAGGGTGACGGCGGCGAACCCGGAGATCTCCGCCAGCGCCCGCTGCAGGTCGTGCATCAGGCCCAGCGCCCCCTGGCTGAGGCGCTCGGGGGTGTGGGGGTGGCAGCCGGCCAGGCCGGGCAGCCGCGCCGCGGCTTCGTTGACCTTGGGGTTGTACTTCATGGTGCAGCTGCCAAGGGGATAGAAACCGCTGTCGACCCCGTAGTTCCAGGTCGAAAGGCGGGTGAAGTGCCGCACCACGTCGACCTCGGAAACCTCGGGGAAGTCGGCGACCTCGCCCCGGCGCAGCTCCTCGGGGAAGCTCGCCGGCGGGACATCGAGGGCCGGCAGGCTGTAGCCGATGCGCCCCGGGTCCGAATGCTCGAAGATCGGCTTTTCCCTAAGCACCAGCCCGCGGGCGCCGATGCGGTTGGCGGCAGTCTCCTTGACAGCCTTGGGCGCATGGGGGCAGCCCGTGAACTCCAACACTTTTCCTTTTTCACTCATGCCGCACCTCCTGCCAGCGCCGCGACCAGCGCATCGATCTCTTCGCGGCTGTTCTGCTCGGTCACGCAGACCAGAAACCGCCGCTCCATCCCGGGGTAATAACGCTGCAGCGGGATTCCGCCGAGAATCCCCCTGTCCTCCAGCCGCCGCAGCAGCGCCTCGGCATCGCCGTCGGTCTCGACGACGAACTCGTTGAAGGTCGGACCCGCCATGGGGATGCGGAAGCCGGGCAGGGCGGCGATCGCTTGCTTGGCGTACTCGGCCTTGGCCAGGTTCTGCTCGGCCACCTCCTGGATGCCCCGCTTGCCGAGCAGGGAGAGGTAGATGGTCGCCATCAGGGCGCACATCCCCTGGTTGGAGCAGATGTTGGAGGTCGCCTTCTCGCGGCGGATATGCTGCTCGCGGGTGGCCAGGGTCAGCACGTAGCCGGTGCGCCCCTCCTTGTCGGTGGTGGCGCCGACCAGCCGGCCCGGCATGGAGCGCACGGTTTTCTGCCGGGCGGCGAAGAAGCCGACCCCGGGGCCGCCGAAGGAGACCGGCATGCCGAAGCTCTGCCCTTCGCCGACGACGATGTCGGCGCCCAACTCCCCGGGGGACTTGACCAGGCCCAGAGACAGGGGCTCGGCCACGGCGGTCACCAGCAGGGCGCCGGCCTGGTGGGCAGCCTCGGCCAGCGGGGCCAGGTCCTCGACGACGCCGAAGAAGTTGGGATAGCCGGCGACCAGCGCGGCGGTCTGCTGGTCCAGCGCCCCGGCCAGGGCCTGGGCGTCGAGCCGGCCGTCGGCGCCGAAGGGGATCTCGGCCAGCTCCATCTCCAGGTGGCGGCAGTAGGTCGCCACCGTCTCCCGGTATTCGGGGGGCAGGCTGGCGGCCAGCAGGACCTTCTTGCGCCGGGTGGCGCGGGCCGCCATCAGCACCGCTTCGGCGCAGGCCGAAGCGCCGTCGTACATGGAGGCGTTGCTGATGTCCATGCCGGTCAGCCGGCAGATCAGCGTCTGGTACTCGAAGATCGCCTGCAGGGTCCCCTGGCTGATCTCCGGCTGGTAGGGGGTGTAGGCGGTGTAGAACTCGCTGCGGGAGATCAACTGGTCGATCACCGCGGGAATGAAATGGTTGTAGGCGCCGCCGCCGAGAAACGAGAGGTGGCTTTCGGCGGTGGCGTTTTTCGCGGCCAGCCGCTTCAGCTCTCTGAGCGCTTCGCTTTCGGAGAGCGGCGCGGGCAGCTCGAGGGGACGGTCGAGGCGGACCTCGCGGGGCACTTCGACGAACAAATCTTCCACCGAGTCGACCCCGATGGTCTCCAGCATCTGCCGGATATCCTCATCGGTATGCGGGATGTAGCGCATCGGTTCTCTCCTTTTACTGCTCGGCCACGAAGGCGCGATAGGCGTCGGCATCCATCAGGGTTTCGCTCTGCGAAGCGTCGGCCAGGCGGATCTTCACCATCCAGCCCCCTTCGTAGGGAGCCGAATTGACGGTGTCGGGGGTATCGGGCAGCCCCTCGTTGATGGCCACCACCTCGCCGGAAACGGGCGCATAGATGTCGGAGACGGCCTTGACCGACTCCACCACGCCGAGGGGCTGGCCGGCGCTGAAGGTGGAGCCGACTGCGGGCAGCTCGACGAAGACCACGTCCCCCAGGGACTGCTGGGCAAAGTCGCTGATGCCGACGGTGGCGATGCCGTCCTCGACCAGCACCCATTCATGGTCCTCGGAATATCTCAGATCGTCACGAATTTCCATTGCTCTTCTCCTTTTTGGGTATGCCTGCGGTGCAGGGCAGTTGAACTAGACGAAAGGCGTCTTGACCACTTCAGCCGAGACCTTGCGGTTGCGGATGCCGATACTGACTTCGGTGCCGACGTCGTGGTGCCCCGTTGCGACCAGGGCCAGGGCCACCCCGACCTTCAGAGAGGGGGACATGGTGCCGCTGGTGACGATACCGACCTCTTCATCGCCGACGAAAACCGGATAGTTCTCGCGAGGCACACCGGCGCCGGTCATGCGCAGACCGACCAGGCGCCGGGGAACACCCGCCTCCTTCATCCGGCAGAGCGGCTCCTTGCCGATGAAGGACGGCTTGTCGAGCTTGGTGATCCAGGCGATTCCTCCTTCGAGGGGGGTGATCTGCGAGGAGAGTTCGTGCCCGTAGAGGGCGTACTTTTTCTCCAGCCGCAGGGTGTCGCGGGCACCGAGGCCGATGGGGAGAAGGCCATCGGGCGCACCCGCTTCCATCAGCGCTCCCCAGATCTTCTCGGCGTGCTCGGGAGCGAAGTAGAGTTCGAAACCGGGCTCCCCGGTATAGCCGGTGCGGGAAATGATGGTCCTGGCTCCGGCGACCCCACCTTCGGCGAAGCGGTAGTAGGCGATCGATTCGAGGTCGGTGTCGGTCAGGCGCGAGAGGATGGCGTCGGAGCATGGCCCCTGGAGGGCGAGCTGGGCGTAGGAATCGCTGAGATTGGCCAGGCTGACATCGGAGAACTCTCCCTTGTCCAGCACCCCCCGCATCCAGGCGAAGTCCTTCTCGATATTGGACGCATTGACGCAGAACAGGTACCGGTCTTCGGCAAAGCGGTAGAGGGTCAGGTCATCGACCACGCCGCCGTTTTCGTAGCACATGGCCGAGTACTGCACCTGGCCGTCGACCAGTTTTGACGCGTCGTTGGTGGTCAACTCCTGGATGTAGTCGAGCGCTCCCTTGCCGCGCACCTCGATCTCCCCCATGTGGGAGACATCGAAGAGCCCGGCGGCTTTTCGTACCGCAAGATGTTCCTCGATAACGCCAGTGTACTGAACCGGCATATCCCAGCCGCCGAAATCGACCATCCGGGCGCCCAATCGTCTGTGAACTTTGTTCAAGGGGGTAGTTTTCAGCATGGTTCCTCTCTTTAAAAGTGGTGACGTGTGCTGGTGACGGGTAAAAACCTTTTTGCCGGTCAGATGTGGATCGCTTTGTCGAAGGCGGCGAGCACCGATTCGTGCATCATCTCCGAGAGGGTCGGGTGGGCGAAGATGGTGTGCAGCAGGGCCTTTTCCGTCGCTTCGAGGCTGAGGGCGATGCCGTAGCCCTGGATCATCTCGGTGACCTCGGCGCCGATCATGTGGGCGCCGAGCAGCCGGCCGCTATCGGCGTCGAAGATGGTCTTGACCACTCCCTCGGTTTCGCCCAGGGCGATCGCCTTGCCGTTGGCGGTGAAGGGGAAGGAACCGATCCGGAGGTTGCCGCCGCGGGCGCGGGCCTGGGCCTCGGTGAGGCCGACGCTGGCGACCTGGGGGTGGGTGTAGGTGCAGTAGGGAATCCGCTCCCGGTCCAGGGGGTGCACCGTTTCCAATCCGGCGATCTTCTCCACGCAGATCACCCCTTCGTGGCTCGCCTTGTGGGCCAGGCAGGGCGGGCCGGTGACATCGCCGATGGCGTAGATGCCCGGCTCGTCGGTGCGCAGCCATTCATCGACCCGGATGACGCCCTTGTCGATCTGGACGCCGGTATGCTCCAGGCCCAGGTTCTCCACGTTGCCGACCACGCCCATGGCCAGCAGCACCCGATCCACGGTGAGCTGCCCGCTGGCGCCTTCGGACTCGAGGGTGACGGTGACCGCATCCTTCCCCTTCTCCAGGGTGCGCAGCCGGGCGCCGGTGCGGACGGCGATCCCTTTTCGTTTCAGTTCCTTGCCGAGCAGCTCGGAGATCTCCGCGTCGCCGGCCGGCAGCACCCGGGGCAGGGCCTCGACCACGGTGACCTCGGCCCCCAGGTCGTTGTAGAAGCTGGCGAACTCCAGGCCGATGGCGCCGGCGCCGACCACCAGCAACCGCCGGGGGAAGCTCTCGGGGGTCATCGCCTCCTTGTAGGTCCAGACCAGCCGGCCGTCGGCCTCGAGCCCCTTGGGTTGCAGGGGGCGGGCGCCGGTGGCCAGGACGATGTGCCTGGCGGAGACCTCGCTGCGGCCGCCGTCCTGTTCCACGCTGAGCCGTCCCGGCGCCTCAAGTCGGCCGCTTCCCTCGATATGGGTGACGCCGTTTTTCTTGAGCAGGAAGCCGACCCCTTTCTGCAGGCGGCTTGAGGTGCGCCGCGAGCGCTTGACCAGCTCCTGGAGATCAAAGCCGACCGCCGCCGCCGTCAGGCCGTACTTGCGGGCATTTTTCAGCTGCCGGTAGACCTCGGCCGAGCGCAGCAGGGCCTTGGTGGGGATGCAGCCCCAGTTCAGGCAGATGCCGCCGAGATGCTCCCGCTCCACCAGGGCGGTTTTGAGGCCCAGCTGGGCACCGCGGATCGCCGCGACATAGCCGCCGGGGCCGCCGCCGACGATCACCAGATCAAATGCTTGCTCGTTCATTTTTGTGCTCCTGTTGAAAAAGTCCCGGGCCGGCGGTCGGCGCCGGCCCGGGTTCCGGCAGCCAGCCGCGCGGGGAGGAGGTCCGCAGGCTGGCGGGGGACTCAACGTCATTCTGTCAGGGCCCGGTCACCCTGGTGGGGTTCCCGGATCGGGGGCCATCCCTTCCCCGGCGCGTTTGATTCCCCTATGAGCAAGGCCTTTGCCAACCTGCGGCAAACCCGGCCGGGCAAGGGGCGACCGGGGGATAATGGAAAAAAACAAACAGTGTTAAATTCTGGAAAAGAAACAGGTTTGGGCGAAGCGCAGAGAAAAAAAGAAATTTTTTTCGGATGAGATCTTTTACGGGCCGGGCTGAGGCTGGGGGCGGGGGAGCAGGGAGGGGGTGGAATAGAATCGTTCCATTTGGGTCTAGCTAAAAATATAACTCACCTAATTTTAAGAATAAACCAGGTGGCGGAACGAATACGTTCCAATGGATTGATTTCATTCCAAGCCGGGGCCGTATTTCTTTATCCGGTTGATCAGGGCGGTATGGGTGATGCCCAGGAGCCGGGCGGCCTGGCGCTTGCTCCGGGTCTGCTTGAGGGCGGCGGCGATATACTGCTTCTCCCAGCGTTCGACCAGGGCCGGCAGCGGCGTTGCGCCCAACTCCCCGGTATCCACCTCTTTCGTTCCCTGGAGCGCCTTGCCGACCTCTTTGCCGAGAAGGACGTACCCGGCGTCGATCCTGGGGGAGCCGCTGAGGATGGCGGCTCGCTCGATGACGTTTTTCAGTTCGCGGATGTTGCCGGGCCAGGGGTGCCGGTGCAACTTCTCCAGGGCCTCCGGGGCCAGGGACTGCCAGTTCTTTTCGAGCCGCAGGTTGAGGTGAAACAGGAAGTGCTCCACCAGCAGCGGAATATCCTCGCGGCGATCGCGCAGGGGCGGGGCGTAGATGGGAAAGACGCTGATCCGGTAGTAGAGGTCTTCGCGAAACAGCTGCTTCTCCACCATCTCGGCCAGGTTCCTGTTGGTGGCGGTGATGATCCGCACATCGACGGGGATCTCCTGGCTGCCGCCGACCCGCCGCACCTTTTTCTCCTGGAGCACGCGCAGCATCTTGGCCTGCAGGGCCAGGGGCAGCTCGGCGATCTCGTCGAGAAACAGGGTCCCTTTCCGGGCGACTTCGAAGAGCCCGGCCTTGCCCTCCTTCTGCGCCCCCGAAAAGGCCCCGCCCACGTAGCCGAACAGCTCGCTTTCGAGCAGCGCTTCGGGCAGGGCGGCGCAGTTGATCGGCACAAAGGGGCCGCTGCGGCCGCTTTCGGTGTGGATGGCACTGGCGAAAAGCTCCTTGCCCGTGCCGCTCTCGCCATAGATGGAGACCACCGCATCGGTGCGGGCGATCTTCTGGGCGAAGGTGATGGCCTCCATGAGCGCCGGGCTGCGGCCGACCATGTCGCTGAAGCTGAACTGGCTGGACGGGGCGACGGCGGTGGAGAGCTCCTTGATCTCCTGCATGTCCTTCATGATCTCCACGGCGCCGACGATGCGCCCGGCCGAGTCCCGGATCGGCTTGCCGGTGGCGAGAAACTGAAACCGCCCGCCGGGAGTGATCAGGTTCTGTTTGACGTTGGTGAAGGATTCGCCGGCCAGGCACTCCTCGAGCCGCTGGTCGGCCCGGTTCAGCTCGCCGATGTCGGTGCCGGCGACCTCGCGGCCGTCGCAGCCCAGGATGTGCTGGGCGACCCGGTTGATGATGGCCACCCTGCCCTGGCTGTCGATGCCGAGAATCCCGTCGCTGATGCTGTCCAGCGCCACTTGAAGGCGCTTTTCGCGCTCTTCCTGGGGCAGGGTCTCGATGGTGGAGATCTCCCGCAGGTCGGCAAGGGTTCGCAGGCGGTCGAGGAAAAAATCCCAGTCGGTCACCCCGGTGGCTTCGGCGTCCAGGTAGATGGTCGCCTGGTCGCCGCGCACCTCCATCTCGAAAAAGGCGATGTTGACCCCCTGCTGGGAGAGCAGTGAGGCGACGTCCGCCGCGATCCCGACCCGGTCGGCAAAGATGAGCTGCAGCTTGAGATTCGATTTCATGGGTAGATCTTTCTGTCTCGTGGGGCGCAGCCGGGATCAATCCCAACCTCGCCGCGTGGTGACCGAGGCACAGCCCAGCCCGGCCACCAGATGGGCGGCTAGCCTTTCCGCGACCTCGGCAAGGGGGACGGACCCGGCCAGGTCCCTCAGCTGGGTCATCCGCATCCCCTGGTAACCGCAGGGATTGATCCGCGAGAACGGCTCCAGGTCCATGTCGAGATTCAGGGCCAGGCCGTGGAAACTGCAGCCCCGCTGCACCCGCAGACCGAGAGAGGCGATTTTGGCCCCCGCGACATAGACCCCGGGGGCGCCCGCCCGGGTAGCCGCCTTCACCCCGTAGCCGGCCAGGGTGGCGATGATGGCTTCCTCGATGGTTGCCACCAGCGAGCGCACCGTCAGCCCGCGCCGCTTCAGATCGATCAGCAGGTAGCCCACCAGCTGGCCGGGACCATGGTAGGTCACCTGCCCACCCCGGTCAACGGGCACCACCGGAATGTCCCCGGGCGCCAGGACGTGTTCGGCCTTGCCGGCGCGCCCCTGGGTAAACACCCGCTCGTGCTCCAGCAGCCAGATCTCATCCGGCGTGCCCGCATCACGCCCGGCGGTGAAGGCCTGCATCCGCTGCCAGACAGGCTCGTAGGGCCGCCGGCCCAGGTGGCGGAGGATCAGGTCCTTTCTCGCGGGCTGCGCGCCCTGTGCTGCATCTGTTTTCGGATCTGCCACGATGAACCTTCTTGATCAGGGAACCCGCTCAGGGGTCGCGAAAATTGCCCGTGGCGGGCTTGCTGCCTTTATAACACGGGCGGAGGAAAAATATCGGCTACCAATCCGCCATCGCTGCCTTATGAGAAAGGGCCACTTGATCTGGTGATCAAAATGGCCCTTAAAATCTCTTCAAAAATGTGGTGACCGGGGGGCATTGAAAATAGGGGGTTACCGTTTCAGGTGATCAAATAAATTTTGTCCCGCCTGTTCGGCTTTGTGAAGGAGTTCATGGTCAGCTTTAATGCTACCGGCCTCAAAGAACCCCAACGCTTTTACAGACTCGACAACATCCAGTCCAATATCCTTAGAAAAATCTGTAAGCAGTGACAGGGTGTTTCCCATCATTGATGCTTCCGATTGTTCACAAACCGCCGCAGTAATACAGACTTTTCCCGCCCCCTGATATTTTGCGACCCATTCCTTTCGGCTAACGGGAAACTGGATGAGACTGTAGCAACGGTCAATGAAGCGCTTCATATCAGAGGTGACAGAATACCAGTAGGTTGGTGAAGCGAGGACTATCCCATTTGCCTCATCTATCTTTTGGACGATTTGGGCGAAATCATCCTTGATGATACATTCCCAAGATTTGCTGCACCCCTCACATCCAGTACAAGCACCAATCTTGTAGTCACCGAGGAAGATCGATTCTATTTGCGCTCCTCCATTTTTGGCAGGAGACAGTATCGACTGAATAAGGGATTCTGTGTTCCCCTTTTTTCTCCTGCTTCCATTAATAGACAGAACCTTCAACGTCCCTCTCCCATCTCAGAAGTCGACATGAATCAGCCACACGTCAAACTACAGCAATTGGAAGGTAAGGTCAAATAGGAGTTGTGTAACCCGAAGCGACATAGGAGGACGTCATGGGTATGAGAATTGGGGGCGCACGGCACTGCTGTCTCACAAATTCACAGCAGCGACAACTGATTGTTTTGTAAAGAAATTTTCGATCGAGGCGGCTTGAACAGTTCGATCAAATCGCGCCTCTCGAACAAATTTAGCTGTAAAATACGCAGCATGCGCTGCAACGAGGTCCCGATTTTTGATTGGAACTTCAAAAACGAGAGCACCAGGTAGGCCAGCAGGGCGATCCAGAGTTGGGTCTTCACCGTGTTCATGGATGTGCCCAGATAGCTCTTTACCTCGAGATTTCCTTTGATCCACTTGAAGAAGAGCTCGATCTGCCAGCGTTCCTTGTAAAGATCGGCCACGGTTTGGGCTGGCAGCTCCAAGGCATTGGTCACGAACTGGTAGATGATATCCGTCTCCTCGTCCCGGTAGGTAATCAGCCGGAACGTGTCGGGCAAGTTGCCCAGTTGAATTTTCCGATCCTCGATCACCCCGGGGCTTTTACGACCACGGCGTTTTCTCCCGCGAGTCACGATAGCGTTCGTCTTGAGGCGGGTCACAAAATATACCCCGTCCTCGGTTAACTCCTGATACCAGGTGTAATCGGTATAACCTCGGTTGAAGACCAGGTAAGAGTCCTTGGGCAATTGAAGATCCCTGGCATGGTTGATTTCATGCTCTTTGCCCTCGGCCAGGTCGACAAACGCTGGCAGATAGCCATCGGCATCGAGCCCGATGTGAAGTTTCGCTGCCCCCTTGTTCTTCTGGTATTTGGCCCAAGGAAACAGGGACAGCGTCAGGTCAACCAGGGACGCATCCAGCAGGTAAATCTTTCCATCGAGCTTGAAGCGTTTGTTTCGAGGTGCGATGGATTGGCACCGGGCCAGCGTCGCCCTACTGAAGGACCGGATCCCAAGGTGGTAGAACTTGCTGGCTTGCACGCCAAAATTGTCAACGACATCCCGCAAACTGCTGCGGCTTGTCATTTGTGCCGTCAGCATTGCGATAAACTGGGTCCAGCGGGAAAACGACCTGAACTTCTGTCCGACATGGTGCTTGTCGGCGAGGGCCTGAAATTCATGTCTCGGGAAAAATCGTACTATTTGAGAAAAAACAGTTCTACAATGTGCCATGGCTTGGAACTCATTGTTTTTACTTGTATTTTTGCGAACTTGGTATAGCGCAAGCGAGTTTCCAAGCCTTCTATTTTTCGATCAAACTATGAGACAGCAGTGGGCTGCGACCCTTAACATGGAGCGGCCTTTTGGCTTGACGTTTCGCTGCCAGGACATCTCGGGCCAAGCAAGGCCCTTAACAGCCGAGGCATGTTTCAATACCGGCTGCATATGTACAATCCGCTTCCGACTGTTAGACTTTTTTTACCTTCACCCATCTCGTCAGAGAGAGCGCTTGGTGCCGATTCCCGAACTGCGACACAGGGGTGCAATGATGAAAAGACTGGTAAGCCTGGCCCTGGTTTTGAGTATCGCCATTGGCGTTCTTTCGGGCTGCCAAGAACCAAAAGAACACCAGCCCTGGATTCCGGTGCTGGAGGATACCGGCTTCACTTACCTGGAAAGTACCGTTACCGAGGCCCTGAAGGATTTAGATCGGGCATCGAAAAAACTCGATGCCGGCTACTCTGCCCAGGCCCAAAAGTCCTTGAAGCAGACCAGGCGGTGGCTGCTTAAATTGCAGCATTACTACCTGCCGATGACTGAGGTTCGCCGTCTGGTTTATGATGCCGACCGGCTGTATTACCTGAAGAGGGTAGAAGAGACTGAAGGGAATCTTGATAAAGCAAAAAAACTGCTGGTCCAGATTGGCCATACTGCCGATCCTTCTCTGCAGAAGATAACCACCGAAGTGCTCCTGGCCATCGATGACCTGGTCCTTGCCCTGGAGAACTCTCCCGGCAAGGTTCCGGATAGCTTCGCCAAACTCGGCGAGAGGATCAACATGATGCTCCTCAAGGGGGAGCTTCTGCTTGCCGGGGCAACGTTTCAAGATCAGCAATGACCGCCGGCCAAAAAAACTCCTGGTCTTGAAAGTCGACCGGTTGTGCGCGAGCACGAACCACACGAAGGCTGTTTCTCTCTCAGGATAAAGGCCCGGGGGGACCGTCCATGAATCGAGAAGAAGACTTTCCCGGCAGTGTCATTTCCGTTCGCGGCGCAGTGGTGGATGTCCGTTTCCCGCATGAGCTGCCCAGAGTCAACCAGCTCCTTCGGGCCGGCGAAGAGGGAAAGATCGTCGTTGAGGTCGCCTTGCACCTGGACAACCGAACCGTGCGCTGTATCGCCATGACTCCCACCCAGGGTCTGGCCCGCGGCTCCCCGGTGCGCGATACGCGGGCGCCGCTCAAGGCCCCGGTGGGAGAGGAAATCCTCGGGAGGGTGTTCAATGTCTTCGGCGAAACCATCGACCGCGGCAAGCGGCTTGATGGCTGCGAATTGCGTCCGGTGCACCGCAAGCCGGCAGAGCTTTCCGAGCGTTCCACCAAATCGGAGATCTTCGAAACCGGCATCAAGGTGATCGACGCGGTCGCGCCGTTGGAACGCGGCGGCAAAGCCGGCCTCTTCGGCGGGGCCGGGGTGGGCAAGACCGTGCTCATCACCGAGCTGATCCACAATATGGTCGGCCGGCACAAGGGGGTCTCGATCTTCTGCGGCATCGGCGAGCGTTGCCGCGAGGGCGAAGAGCTTTACCGCGAAATGCGCGAGGCAGGGGTTCTGAACAATACGGTGATGGTCTTCGGTCAGATGAACGAACCGCCCGGCGCCCGCTTCCGAACCGGACTGACGGCATTGACCATGGCCGAGTACTTCCGTGACGATCTGGGACAGGATGTTCTGCTGCTCATCGACAATGTCTTCCGCTTCATTCAGGCGGGGATGGAGATCTCGGGGCTGCTCGGCCTGCTCCCCTCGCGCCTGGGGTATCAGCCGACCCTGGGCTCGGAGCTGGCCGAGCTCGAGGAGCGGATTATCAATACCCGCCGCGGTGCCATCACCTCGATCCAGGCGGTCTACGTGCCGGCCGACGACTTCACCGATCCGGCGGCGGTCCATACCTTCTCCCACCTCTCGGCGTCCATCGTGCTGTCCCGCAAGCGCGCCAGCGAGGGGCTGTATCCGGCGGTCGACCCGCTTCAGTCGGGCTCCAAGATGCTCAACCCCCAGGTGGTTGGGGAGCGCCACTACCGCATCGCCCGGGAGATCCGGCGCACCCTGGCCACCTACGAAGAGCTCAAGGACATCATTGCCATGCTGGGGCTCGAAGAGCTGTCGCGGGAGGATCGCAACACCGTTTACCGGGCCCGGCGCCTGGAGCGTTTCCTCAGCCAACCGTTTTTCACTACCGAGCAGTTCACCGGCCTGCCGGGCAGGACCGTCGCCCTGGAGGATACCCTGGAGGGCTGCGAGCGGATCCTCAACGATGAGTTCAGCGCGTATCCGGAGAAAAGCCTGTATATGATCGGTGCGATCGAGGAGGTTAAAAAGGCTCCGGATGCGTCCCCCGAAAAAACCAAGGGGGCGGCGGCATGAGGCTCAAGGTGCTCGCCCCCACCGAAGTGGTGCTCGACGAGAAGGTCCTCCGGGTTGTGGCCGAAGGTGAGAATGGCTCCTTCGCGCTGTTGCCGCGGCACATCGATTTCGTCTCGGCATTGGTGCCCGGACTCCTCTATTTTGTGCGAGCTCCTGGAGAAACAGGGGAGTACATGGCCGTAGACCGGGGCATTCTCATCAAGCACGGCCCCGAAGTCCTGGTGGCGGTGCGCAATGCCGTAGGGGGCGTGGGGCTGGAGGAGCTGGTGGAGACCGTGCATGCCCGGTTCATGGCCCTGGATGAAAAGGAGCGCAGTGTGCGCTCGGCCGTCGCCCGGCTGGAGGCCGATTTCCTCCGACGCTTCATGGAGCTCAAATGACCGGGAATGGGCCCGCAGGGAAAAAGCAGCACGAAAAGCCCCACGATGAATTCAGGCATGCGGTTGAGGCCCGCAGACGCCGGAAGATGCGAGCCCTGAGGCATGGCGACCGGAGCGTCTGGTTCGGGCTCGGCATGTTCGGCGTCGTCGGCTGGGCCGTTGTGGTGCCGGCACTTCTGTTTACGGCTTTGGGAATCTGGCTCGATTCCACCTTGAAGCGCCAGTATTCGTGGACCCTGATGCTGCTGGTCATCGGGGTGATGGCGGGCTGTCTGAACGCCTGGTTCTGGGTGAACCGGGAGCGCAGGGAAATCGAGAAGGAACAGCGCAACTACAAAGAGGACAAGGATGCCTCCTGAGTTCTGGCAAGTTGGTCTGGGCCTGGCGGCCGGCGCAGCCCTCGGCGCCCTGTACTTTGGCGGGCTGTGGCTGACCGTCACCCGGGTCCCCCGGACACGCCGGCCCTACCTGCTGCTGGGCGGCAGCTTCGTGGCGCGCACCGCGGCGGTGCTGACGGGTTTCTACCTGCTGCTGCCGCACGGCTGGATGGCGCAGGCTGTGGCCATGGTGGGCTTTCTGGTCGCCCGGCAGCTCTGGTTGAGGGTCAAGGGAGGGGTGGCAGGGGCTGGGAGCGTGAGGGGTGATGAGTGACTTGTCACGCGGAACGCGGAACGCGGAACAGGGAACTTTCCCCTTGTGTTGAGGAGCAGAAAAGATGGAAATCAGTCCGGATGCATCGATCTTCTGGCAATGGGGCTTCGTCAAGCTCAACGCCACCATTCTGTTCACCTGGTTGAACCTGGTGCTTCTGGCGGCCGGTTCGGCGGCGATTACCGCCAGGACGGCTGCGCAGCCGTCGCGCTGGCAGCACCTGCAGGAGGCGCTGGTCGACGGCATCATCCGCGAGCTCGAGGACATCGGCCTCAAACCTGCCCGGGAATTTCTGCCCTTTCTGGGAACCCTGTTCATCATCATCCTCTTCTCCAACCTCCTCTCGGTGGTCCCGGGCTACAAGGCGCCCACCGGATCCCTTTCGACCACCGCCGCCCTGGCGATCTGTGTCTTCGTGGCCATCCCCTGGTGGGGGGTCAAAAGGCGTGGGTTTAAGGGATATCTGCAGCTCTACATCCAGCCCTCGGTCATCATGCTGCCCTTCAATGTCATCGGCGAGCTGTCGCGGGCCCTGGCCCTGGCGGTGCGCCTGTTTGGCAACATCATGAGCGGCAGCATG
>NPIE01000420.1_pt1 | contig 39874 bp, 35 predicted proteins | sample 8637661 | NCBI WGS metagenome assembly NPIE01 (sample SAMN07420842, study PRJNA396082) | bioreactor metagenome | isolation source: sample BA12 brine-fed electro-methanogenic bioreactor BA | place: Japan: Kochi | collected 2016-12-09 | reverse complement strand
GGTGAGTTTGGCGATTCAACCAAAAGAGGATAGCCGTGGCCTGTCTTTTTGTCAGCCCCGGATAAATTTGCAGAAACGATGATGCACTAACTTTTCTGTTTTATTTTGCCGGCCTCTTCCTTGGTTTTTTCCACTGCTTCATCAATTTTTTCTCCCGCCTCTTCAGCGGTCCCCTGCGGGTTGATCTTTTCTTCTACATTTTCCACCGCTTCGTCGATTTTTTTACCAGCTTTTTCAGCAGGGCCTTCTTCCTGGCAACCTACGAGAAAAAGGCTGAAAGCGAGAATTGCGGTGAGAATTGATATTCTGATAAGGGTTTTCATTTCATTGGCTCCTTTGTCGGTGTTTATCAGTGGAAAATCTGAAGACGATAGACTCACTAATCAGATAGCAGAGATCAGAAAATCTGCAAGATTCTTTCTAATTAAGGGTTCCGGATAAGCGGGGTGCAGATGACCGGGAGTCCAGAGATCGATCCAGCGCTTCGACGGCCTTTTTCAAAACTTCTGAAGTCCGAAGGTGTTCCCCGCACTGCAAACATACGAAAATCTCACGGCAATTGACTTCTGCGACGTCGATTCTGTTTGAGTAAAAACAGCGTCGGCATCTGATCTGAAAGGGATGATGTGGCATTTTACCTCCTCAAATGTCATTGAAACCTGGTTCATGGCTATAATAAAGATGAACAGACCCAGACGAGAAATTGTAAATGGCAAGTTCCGAACCAAAAATAAAAAAATAAAGATTCTGGTGACTTATGGGACTTGAATTGAGCACCTGAATTCTTTTGACTGGATGTAATGTCGTCCTGTAACGACAAGATGACAGCTTAAAGTTAGGCGGGGATTAATTTGAACTGTAAATCAAGTGTTTATGGATGATTCCGGCTGTAATCCAAAAGCGACAATCAGGTAGATGAACAGGTGACAGACGTAGTACTATGGTGCACTCTTTACCAAAGAAACTGCTTTGTTCCGGAGGCTCTGTGCGCTCTGAAAAGAAGAAGAAAACCGAGCAGAAATTACACTGGGACGGGATCTTCGCTGAAGAAACGGCTTTTTTCGGTGAAGAACCAAGCGATTTCTCCAGAAAAGCGCTTGAACTGTTTCAGCGCGAGGGAGTCCGCGAGGTGCTGGAGCTTGGCTGTGGCCAGGGGCGCGATACCTTTTATTTCGCTCGCAACAACCTTCGTGTCGCTGCCCTGGATTACGCTGAAACTGCCGTTGATACCCTGGGGGAGAAAGCCGCCGAATCGGGTCTCTCGGCCTCTATCAATGTCCGCGCCCATGATGTCCGTCAGCCCCTGCCTTTTCCCGATGCTTCCTTCGACGCCTGCTATTCTCACATGCTGCTGTGCATGGATCTTTCCACCGAGGAGATCGCCTTCATTCTTGGTGAAATACGTCGAGTTCTGCGCCCCGGCGGTCTGGTTCTGTATTCTGTGCGCAGCAATTTCGATAAACACTACCGGAACGGCCGCCATCTGCGCGAGGACAGCTACGAAATAGGCGGTTTCGTTGTTCACTTTTTCACCCTGGAAAAAATTCGGCGGTTTGCAAAGGGATATGCCCTCACAGCGGTCGACCGGATGGAGGAGGGGAGTCTTCCCAGGGATCTTTACTGTGTCACTTTGCGAAAATCGGTGAATGCGAATGAAGGAGAGACGACAGAATTTGTCAACCCTGTAAAGAGCTTGCAGGAGACTTCTGGTGCTGAAGCGGAGTCCAAACCTGAACCTGACCCTGGCCGCACCTGAGGAAGCTGAGGTTTGCTTCAGTTGAAGCATTGCATTCTGGTTGCTGAAAATGAGAGGGGTCAGGTGGCTGGCTGCTGGCAGAAAACGTTTTTTGGATTTCGTCTCCTCAGCGGTGGTGGGTGTTCCAATCAGCCAGGCGCATGCTGTTGATCGCGGTGCGAGTCGCCCGGGAATTCAACCGGAAAGTTTCTGGCATTTGCGGCAGATGCCGTAAATCACTGCGTTGCGGTTTTCGATTCTCCCCCAGTCCTTCACGTCGTCCGGCAGATGCGCGGCGTCGAAGTCCCTCCAGGTAAAATCGACAATATCCTTACAACTGCGGCAAATGAGATGGTGATGATGAGTTTTGCGCACTTCGAAGCGTGCCTGACTCTCAGCGGTTTCAACCTTGTGGATGATCCCTTGCCGGGCGAAGGTGTGCAGGGTGCGGTAGACTGTATCAAGTGAGATTGTGGGGTTTTTCGAAAGCAGCCGCCTGTGCAGTTCATCCGCGGACGGATGATCGGCGGCTGCGGCAAGCTCGCGGAAAATTTCCATCCGCTGCGGCGTGAGTCTGAGGCCGGCGCGACAACAAGCTTCCTTGAGCTGGGCAAGTTCTTCTTTTTTGGGCAAACGATTTCCTCTGTTGAATAAGGTCCTGATTAGCAACAATACTAACTATTTCGATGCCGTCAAGAAGAATTTTGCAGTGATCGAACACCAAGTCCACGAAGCTGGTTGCCCCTCCCTCCGTTGCGTTGCTTAAATTCTCTCCTGCGCTTGACAAGCACCAAGTCGGAATTATTCTTAACAGCAATGTGCTCCACTTTTTAATCAATTTCGCTTTCCAAAAAACGACTTACGGCCCCAAAGAAAAGAAAGGTTAAAGCTATGAACTTCGCCCGTTTTCTGGGTCTTGCCGCCCTGATAGTGGTCTTGAGTTCTCCACCTGCCCTGGCAACAGATCCGCCGCTGGGTCTGCCGCCTGTGCCCGTGCCTGCGGACAACCCACAGACACCGGAGAAGATCGCACTGGGAGACCGCCTCTTTCACGATACCCGCTTCAGCTCGACCGGCGAGGTGAGCTGCGCCACCTGTCACGAGCGGGAAAAAGCGTTCACCGACAGTCCCCTGAAGGTGGCAGAAGGGGTGAATAATCTCAAAGGTACCCGCAACTCCCCGACTGTCATCAATGCGGCTTATCTTGAGACTATGTTCTGGGATGGGCGGGAGCCTGATCTTGAGGGGCAGGCGGCTCAGCCCTTCGTCAACCCGGTGGAGATGGCCCTGCCCAATCATGACCCCATTCTTGAAATCGTGCGCACAGATCCCGGCTACGTGGAATCGTTCAAGAATGTCTTCGGCAAGAGTGGCGAAGAGATCACCATGAAGGAGGTGACTCAGGCCATTGCTGCCTTCGAGCGCACCATTGTGTCAGGCAATTCCCCTTTTGACCGCTGGCACTACGGCGGGGATAAAGACGCCATGACGGCGCAGCAGATCCGCGGCTTCGACCTCTTTATCAACCAGGGGCGGTGCGTCTCCTGCCACATTGTGGAACATGACCAGGCCACCTTTACCGACAGCCGTTTCCATAATATCGGGGTCGGCATCAACGAAATCGAGGATCAGGTGCCCGAACTGGCCCCGGCATTTCTCAGAGCGAAGAAAGAGGGCATCGACGTTGATGTTGCCGTGCTCAGCGACAAGCGCACCTCGGAGCTTGGGCGCTTTGCCATCGAGACAGAGGTTGACGGAGTCGGTGCTTTCCGGACTCCGACTCTGCGAAACGTGGCGGTCACGGCTCCCTACATGCACGACGGCAGTCTTGCGACCTTGCGGGATGTGGTGGTTCATTACAACAACGGCGGTTTTACCGAGCCCCTGACCGAGCCCAACGCCTTTCTCAGTGGAGGGATCCGCCCCCTGGACCTGACCGAGGAGCAGATCGATGACCTGGTGGCGTTTATGGAAGCGTTGACCAGCCCTGAATTTGCCAAGGCGGACACTGCCGAGACAAGTGAGGAGAAATGACCATGGACGGTAGATTTTCACGACGGACCTTTCTCAAAGGCGCCGGTACCGCTGCCATTGCAGGCGCGCTGCCGATGAGTCTGGTCGAGTTGGCTTTCGGCGACTCGTCGCAGAACTTCACCTTTGCCTACATCTCAGACTCTCATATCCAGCAGATCAAGGGGAACTCCTTCGTGCGCAACTGGGACATGGGGCTCAAGCGGGCGGTGGCCGAGTCCAACCTGCTCAATCCCAAGCCGGACTTTGTTCTTTATGGCGGTGACATCGCCCAGCTCGGCAAGAAGGCGGAACTGGACCACGGCCTGGAGATCCTTTCCGGAATCCGCAACAAAATCTATTATGCCACCGGCGAACATGACTATTACCTGGATCTCGGCGAATACTGGGAGCAGGTCATCAGCCCCCTGTATTACAGCTTTGACCACAAGGGCGTGCACTTCGTGGTTCTCAACAGCATCCTCACCTATGATGAGTGGATCAACAAGTGGCCCTCGCCCGAGGTCCGCATGAACGTCATGGCCGGTCTCGACAATCCGCAGGGCTCCCCTTTCATGGTCGGCGAAAAACAGCGGCAGTGGCTGCAGCAGGACCTGGCCAAGGTGAAAAAGAGCACTCCCGTGGTGGTTCTTTCCCATTCACCGCTGCAGAAGATCTACAAGGGATGGAATTTCTGGACCGAGGACGCCGAAGAGGTGCAGAAGCTGCTGCAGCCCTTCGACAAGGTCACCGTTCTGTACGGCCACGTCCACCAGATCCAGTACAACCAGATCGGCAACATCAGCTTCCATGCCGCCATGGCGACGGCCTGGCCCTGGCCTTATCCCCGAAGCTATGCGCAGGCTGTCAGCCACATGCCCAAGCTCACCGTGCCCATGAATCGTGCCGATCCCTTCTTCGAGCGTGACGCCACCGGCTGGCAGTTTATCGATCTGCACAGCGGCAACGTTGATTTGAAATACAGCCTCTACGACAACGAAAACCGGGAAATCGCCTTCAGCAAGGACAGCGGCCAGCCGGAGGATACTCAGTTCCAGAAGCCCGAACGGCGGATCCCGCCACAAGAGCACTACTAAAAAGGAGAAAACCATGAAGGTATGGATCATCGCCGTGATTGCGGCGGTATTGATGGCGGCCCCAGCGTGGGCTGACGAGTTTACCAAGGCCGATCTGGAAAGATGGCAGGAGCAGTTCATGGCGGTGGTGGAGGAGGGGCGCGAGCTGTGGGTGAGCCCCGATCTCGGCACGAATGAGGTGTCCTGCGCCCAATGTCATCCCAACGCCGCTAATACCCACCCGGAGACCTATCCCAAGTTTCAGCAGCAGTTGGGCAAGGTTGTGCCCCTGCGTGAGATGATCAACTGGTGCCTGCGCAATCCCCTGGAAGGAGAGCCCCTCTCTCTTGACGACCCGCGCATGATCGCTATCGAGGCTTACGTCAATTATGAGCGCCGCGGTGTCGCTCTGGCGCCGGGGAAACATTGAGAGAAGACTGTCCCGCGTTCATTGACCATGCGGCTTCTGGTCGCATACGTCTTTCATAAGCTGTTTCTGAATGTTCAAGAGATGAGAGGCAACTTGTTGCATGAATGAGGTGCCTGCTTCAGTGCTTCTCATCTCTTGACTTTCAGCCCTCCCTTTGCCTATATCTTGCTGCATGAAAAAAGTGCTGATTCTTTTCGCGCATCCGCGCTACGAAATATCCCGCATCAACAGAGCTCTGCTGCGTGCCCTCGAGGGACAGGATTTCATTACCGTCCATGACCTCTACGAGCAGTATCCGGACTTCAATATCGATGTCACTCAAGAGCAGGAGCTGTTGCTGGAACACCAGATCATCGTCTGGCACAGCCCGTTTTACCTGTATGGCGCACCCGCCATGATCAAGCAGTGGACGGACTTGGTGCTGGAACATGGTTGGGCGCACGGTGAAGGCGGCGATCATCTCGAAAACAAGTTGATTTTCAATACGGTGACTACCGGGGGCACGCGGGCAAGCTATGCCCGCGACGGTTTCAACCGCTACACGATTCCGGAATTGCTGCGACCGTGGGAGCAGGTGGCCGCTCTATGCCGAATGATCTGGCTGCCGCCCTTCGTCGTGCAGGGGACCTATCTCCTGACAGACGCTATGCTCGCTGATTATGGCGATCTGTATCGGCGGGTGTTGCTGGAAATCGCTCAGTCCCCACCTCTGGAAGATGTCAGACAATACGCCTTGCTCAACGACTGGATCGCTGATCAGAAACGGCAGGTGCAGCCATGACCGAGAGTATGCTGGGCCAGGCGATCGTATATCTCGGCGCGGCGCTGGTCTGTGTGCCGATTGCCAAGCGGGCGGGGATGGGGTCGGTGCTCGGCTACCTGCTCGCCGGCATTCTTATCGGTCCCTTCGGTTTGGGTTTTGTCGGGCACGAAGGGGAGGACATCATGCACTTCGCCGAATTCGGCGTCGTGATGATGCTCTTCCTGATCGGTCTCGAACTGGAGCCGACCCATTTCTGGCGGATGCGTTCGCGTATCCTCGGGCTGGGTTCGCTGCAGCTGGCCCTGACCTCCGTTGTTCTCACCGGTGGGTTCATCCTGCTGGGACTTGACTGGCGCGGGGCTCTTGCCGCGGGGCTGGCGCTATCCATGTCGTCTACGGCGATTGTGCTGCAGACCCTTAAAGAAAAGGGGCTGGGCGACTCACAGGCCGGATCGAGTTCTTTTTCCGTGCTGCTGTTTCAGGATATCGCGGTCATTCCCATGCTGGCTCTGCTGCCGTTTCTGGCCATCCAGGCCGGTGCCTCGACGGCTCACGGCCACGCGCCGGGTCCAATGGACGGCCTGCCGGTCTGGCTGAAAGCCGGCTCGGTCTTCTTTGCCGTCCTCGCGGTGATTGTTCTCGGGCGCTACGTCGTGGTTCCCTTCCTTCGCATCATCACCAAGGCGAGCGTGCGCGAGCTTTCCGTCGCCGCGGCGCTGCTGATCATTGTGGGCATCGCGTTCCTGATGCAGCTGGTCGGGCTGAGTCCGGCGCTTGGGGCTTTTCTGGCGGGTGTTCTGCTGGCCAACAGCGAGTTCCGCCATGAACTCGAAAGCGATATCGAACCCTTCAAGGGTCTGCTCCTCGGACTTTTCTTCATTGCGGTCGGTGCGTCGATCAATTTCAGACTGCTGGCTGAAACCCCCGGCACGATCGCGTCACTGGTGGCGGCCGTCATTCTGATCAAAGCTTCGGTGCTGATTCTTGCAGGGCGGCTTTTCCGGCTCTCCTTCGACCAGAACACCATTTTCGCCATCGGCCTCTGCCAGGTGGGTGAGTTTGCCTTTGTCCTGCTCACCTTCATCGACCGCCTTGCAATTCTCGACAGTGGCTGGACCGAAACCCTGATGGCCGTCACCGCGATCAGCATGACGCTGACTCCGGTGCTGCTTCTGCTGAATGAACGGCTGGTTCTGCCGCGCTTCGGAACTCTGGAGCAGGAGGAAAAAGAAGCGGACATCATCGACACCGAACACCCGGTCATTATTGCTGGGTTCAGTTCATTCGGAAGCACGCTCGGAAGATTTCTGCGCGCCAATGGCGTCGAGGCGACCATCCTCGACAGCGATTCCGACCAGGTCAATCTGCTTCGCAAGATGGGTTTCAAGGTTTTTTACGGCGACGCCACCCGCCTGGACATTCTTCATTCGGCCGGGGCCGACAGTGCCCGCCTGCTATTCATTGCCATTGATGAACCTTCGACCGTCCATTCGCTGGTGGCCACAGCCAAAAAGCACTTCCCGCACCTGAAGATCATGGCGCGGGCCGGCCACAACCTCGATGCCTATGAGTTGGTCGACCTCGGGGTCGACCATATCTACCGCGATTTTCTTGACACTTCCGTGCGCGCCGGAGTTGATGTTCTTGCCAGCCTGGGGCGCCGCCGCTTCAGTGCGACGCGGGCCGGCCTGGATTTCATGAAATATGACGAGTCCGCGATGTATTGCCTCGCTCCCCATCGCCATGATGAAAGCAGCTACATCTCCAATGCCAGAGAGCAGATACGGATACAGGAAAAGCTGCTGGCCAGCGACCGCGCCGCCAGTCATTCCCAGAATGACCACGCCTGGGACTCGCCCACCCCCGTGACCGCGGCGACGGAACGGCGAGACCGCTGCGAGCAGGAAAGTGCGCCGGCTGCCGACGGTTAGGCCGAAATATTCACGAAGACTCCTGCCTCAATCCCCATTGCTTGCGTCGCTACTTCATTTTTTACTTTTTTTGCCCCAACATTCTGCCGGATATAAATGCCCGCCCCTGATTTGACCTGACACAGCACGCCGATATTAGGAACTACCATCCTATTGATCCAGGCAATCAACCCTAATTAGTTGAAAAAATTTAAAATCGTACGAAAAGTTTTACGTTGGAAAAATTCTGATAAAATTTGATGGTTAATGATCCTCTTGAAGACTGGTTGCAAGTTCATACGTGCATTCATGCGCTGCTGCTCAATGGGCTCTGGCTTTGGAGTGACCGATGTCGACTTATTATTTGAAACTTTATCTTTTGACTGTTCCTGTTTTTTTTGCTTTCGATCTGCTCTGGCTTGGGGTCGTGGCAAAAAAGTTTTACCAGACCAACCTGACACATCTACTCAGTCCAAATGTCAACTGGCCAGCCGCAGTGGTCTTTTATTTAATCTATATTGCCGGGATTATACTTTTTGCAGTCAAGCCGGGACTGGATGCCCAGTTCGCAGGAAAGGCTCTGCTCTGGGGCGCCCTGTTCGGTTTTTTTACCTACGCAACCTATGATCTAACCAATCTCGCCACTTTGCGGGACTGGCCACTGAAGGTCGTGGTGGTCGATATCATCTGGGGTACCCTGCTTGGTGCTCTGGTCGCATCCGCAAGTTATCAGATCGGTCGTTGGCTGAACTGAAAAATCAGCGGCTTGTTCCCCCCGATGAGTTTAAATCTACAACATTCTCTCTGCGGATTGGGACCGATCACCCGCCTTGCCTGTATATCCCTTCGCAGAAAGAGTGCTGGAGCAAATGGCCCTGACCCGCATGCTGCCTTTACCAAGCGCTGCGATTGTTCCTAGAGAATGGATACCTCCTGCATTTACGCCGGTTTTCCGTCGTAAGAAAGGGGATGCAGCATGAATCTGTTTGTGTTGCCCGCACTGCTGCTTTTCTGCTTCATGTGCCTGGTTTTTCTTGAAGCGCTTCGACGAAAAGATAACAGCATTGTCGATATCGCCTACGGACTCGGTTTTCTGTTGGTCGGCTGGAGTGCTTTTCTTGTTTACGGAAGTGGCGAAGCGCGCCAATGGCTGGTGTTATCCCTTGTCAGTCTCTGGGGTTTGCGGCTGGCCGGTCACATCGGTATGCGCAAATGCAATGAGCAGGGGGAGGATCCGCGCTACCGCCAGTGGCGGGAAAGCTGGGGCCAGAGCTTCGTCTGGCGAAGCTTTCTGCAGATTTATCTGCTTCAAGGTGCGGTCATCTACCTGGTCGCGCTGCCTTTGCTGCTGGTGATTCGTGAGGCCGGCGGTCCTCTCGGCTGGTTGGACCTGATCGGTGTGCTGATCTGGCTGATCGGTTTTGTCTTCGAATCGATCGGCGACTGGCAACTGCTGCAATTCAAGCGCGACCCGGCCAACAAAGGACGGATCATGCGTTACGGGCTCTGGCGCTTCACCCGCCATCCCAACTATTTTGGTGAGGCGACCCTCTGGTGGGGAGTGTTTCTCATTGCCCTCGGCTCACCTCTCGGCTGGCTGGCGATGATCAGTCCAGTGCTGATCGATTTTCTTCTGCTTAAGGTCTCCGGCATTCCAATACTCGAAGAACGCTACAAGGGCAATCCCGAATTTGAAACCTACAAGCAGCAGACCAGCGCCTTTTTCCCCTGGTTCTCAAAGTCATGAAAAGAGTTGATGAATGAAGATTGGTGGCGACGCTAAAGAGAAGATCGCTGTGGTCGGTGGAGGGGTTTCCGGTATCGTCAGTGCCTACCTGCTGCAGGAAAAGCACCATGTGACTCTGCTCGAGAAGAACGATTATCTTGGCGGCCACACCAACACCGTCCCGATCACCGAAGGGCGGGACGCCGGGCTGGCAATTGATACCGGCTTTATTGTTCTCAACGATCAGACCTACCCACTGTTCCAGCGTTTTCTTGCGAGGCTGGGCGTGGCAACCCGGGATGCCGAGATGTCTTTCGGCTTTCAGTGCCAGCAGAGCGGTTTGGTTTATGCCGGGAACAATCTGAATGGCCTTTTTGCACAGCGCCGCAATTTCGTGAAGCCGGTTTTTCTGCGTTTCCTGCTTGAGATCGGGCGCTTCAGCAGAAACGCCCGAAAGGATATTGAAGAGGGAAGGATTCCGGCGATCACTCTTGGCGCGTATCTGGAGCGTGGCGGTTATTCCCGGTTCATGATTGAAAACTACCTGCTGCCGATGGCCGCTGCGATCTGGTCAACTCCGACGCTGCGAGCGGCGGATTTTCCGGCCGAGCCGTTTCTGCGTTTTTTCAACAATCATGGGCTGCTCTCCTTCAAAAACCGACCACAGTGGAAGACGGTCGTCGGCGGAAGCTTCAGTTATGTCAAAGCGTTTCGAAGAAATTTTTCCGGCGAGCTCCGTTTGAATGCCGGGGTGGAGAAAATCTTTCGCGAGGGCAATAATGTCCGCCTTCGGTTCGCCGACGGCCATAGCGAACGTTTCGACAAGGTCGTGATTGCCACCCATGCTGATCAAGCGCTGCAATTGCTTGCCGATCCGTCTGCCGACGAGCAGCGGCTGCTCTCTCCCTGGGGCTACCAGCTCAACCATACCGTGCTGCATACCGATGCTTCTGTGCTGCCACAACAACGTTCGGCATGGGCCGCATGGAACTTTACCCGTGAGGCGGATGCCACTGAGGGGAACCCTGTTTTTGTCAGTTATTATATGAACCGCCTGCAGGGTTTGTCGGCAGCACACCACTATTGCGTGACTCTGAACTGTTGGCAGGAGTTCCGGCCGGAGACAGTCGTTGCCAGCTTCGATTATCATCACCCGCAGTACACTTTTGCCGCACTGGAGACTCAGTCGCAGTTGCCGGCGCTCAACGCAAAACGCCAGACCTGGTACTGCGGCAGCTATTTCGGTTACGGCTTTCACGAAGACGCGGTTCGCTCGGCGGTTGCCGTCGGGAAGGATTTTGGGAGTGAGATATGAATTCATTGATCTACCGGGGGGAAGTCAGCCACGCCCGACTGCTGCCCGTCTCGCACAGCTTCCGCTATCCCGTTTATTTCTACGCTTTCGATCTGGACGAGCTTCCGGAGCTGGCGCGACAGAATCCTCTCTTTGGCTACAACCAGCTGCGGCCGGTGGCGATACACGATAAGGATTATCTGCGACCCGGCCGGGACCCATTGCGGTTCAAGCTGGAACACACCCTCGCCGAGCTTGGGGTCGCTAAACCTCCCGACCGGGTCATGCTGGTGACTTCGGCCCGCTATTTCAATTACGTATTCAATCCGATCAGTTTTTTCTACTGCTATACTTCCGATCACCAATTGCGCTGGGTGCTGTCGCAGGTCAACAATACCTTTGGCGAGATGCATCTCTATCTTCTCGATGCCGCTGCGGGAAGAGAAAAGGGGACATTACGGTTCACCCAGGATAAGCAGTTTCATGTCTCGCCGTTTTTCACCCGCCACGGCCGGTACGAGTTTCAGTTGACCGAACCGCATCGACAACTCGACAACCGGATTCACTACCACCGGGGAGGGGAACTGTCCCTGATTGCCCGCATTCAGGGACAGGCGCAGCCGCTCACGACAGGCAGCCTGCTCAAGACCATCCTCAGGCACCCGTTTACCGCAAGTCTGACCATGCCGCGCATCCTTCGGCAGGCGGGGAACCTCTACTGGCAAAAGAAGCTTCCTGTGCATACCAAGCCGGTTCCTGATCACAGGATGACAATTCGGCCTGTGCCGCGGACCCTTCTCGATCGTATCGGTCGAATCTTCACCGAAAAGCATTTTTCTCAGCTGCAGCGAGGGGCATTGGAGCTGAAGCTGCCGGATGGCGATTGTCTCCGGTACGGTCCGGAGGCCGCCGATGCCCGGCAGCTGACGGTACGTGAAAACCGCTTTTTCCGCCGCGTGATGCTCTCCGGAGAGATCGGTTTCGGTGAAGCCTACACCGACGGTGATTGGACCACAGATGATCTGCCCGGACTGCTGACCCTTCTGGCGGACCATGAACAACTGATCGATGATCGCAAGCTGGTCACCGCGACCCTTGGTCGCTGGATCAACATTCTCCGTCATTGGCTGCGCGCCAATACCATCAAAGGCAGTTCTCGCAATATCAGCGAGCACTACGATCTGAGCAACGATTTCTTTGCCACCTTTCTCGATCCGAGCATGACTTATTCTTCAGCGCTGTTTCAGACCGAAAATGAAAGTCTTGAACAGGCGCAGCGCAATAAGCTGCGCACGATGATCGACAAAGCACAAATCCGCAGCGGCGATCATGTGCTGGAGATTGGCTGCGGTTGGGGCAGCTTCGCTATAGAGGCGGTGCGTCGCACCGGCTGTAAAGTCACCGGCATTACCCTCTCGCACGAGCAGTTGTCGCTGGCGCGCGAACGGGTTCGGGAAGCGGGGCTCGAAGAACGAATCGAGCTTAAATTCTGTGACTACCGCCACATCGACGAGCAGTTTGACAGGATTGTCTCGATCGAAATGCTCGAAGCGGTCGGCCATGCCGGCTTGAGAACCTTCTTCAGTTCCTGTGATCGGGCGTTGCGCCCCGGTGGTCGTGCGGTGATCCAGGTGATCACTATTCCCGATCGGAAATACGAAACCTACCGGTTCAGCGCCGATTGGATTCGCAAACACATCTTTCCCGGTGGGCATCTGCCTTCGCTCGGCGCTATGGGAAAAGCGATGGCGCGAACCTCGCTCAACCTGAGCCGACTCGAAAATTACGGCTCTGATTACTGCCGCACCCTCGACGTCTGGCGTAAAACGCTGCTTGCGCAGCGGCAAAGAATCTTCGACCTCGGCTATGATGAGAGCTTTTTGCGCAAATGGGAGTATTATTTCGCCTATTGCCAGGCCGGCTTTGCCAACCGCATCATCGATCTGGCGCAACTGGAACTCGACAAACCGGGGCGTGATTGAAAGGGGCGATGGAATGTCCCCGGGACTGAGCAAAATCATCAACATTATTTTTTACGAACTGGGTTGGGCCTGCTGTGTTCTTGGTGCGGCTGCGGGTTTTCCGCTGCTTGGCGCCGGTTTGGCATCTATGCTGGTGCTGGCGCATCTCGGACTGGCAGGGGACAGATCAGCAGAGTTTCGCCTGATGTTTCTATCTGTCCTGCTTGGTCTGGTTATCGACAGCAGCCAGCAGGCGCTCGACCTGTTTCAGTTTAAACCGGATGGGGTCGGCCTGCACCTGCCGCTGTGGGTATTCGTGATCTGGGCTCAGTTCGCCACCCTGTTCCATTTTGCTCTTTCCTGGCTGAGCACGCGACTGCTTCTGGCCGGGGTGTTAGGTGCCGTCGGCGGCCCGCTTGCCTATGGGGGAGGGATCCGTCTCGGGGCGGCCGAGTTCGGCTCATCCCCGTTGCTCAGCCTGTGCGTTCTGGCTGCTGTCTGGTCTCTTGTGGTTCCCCTTCTTGCCTGGCTGAGTCGCCGCATTGGTCCTCGGGAAGGGCACTATCGTCGACTTTGGTAAGAGGTTCGGTTATGGCAAGGATCCTGGTGATACTGAGTGCTCTGCTTTTAACGCTGCCCGGTTCGGCTGCAGGGGACATTAACGGCATCCACTTTGACGAGCGACGTACAATCGCCGGTACTGAATTGCAGTTGACAGGCACGGCGATGCTGACCTGGGCCGCATTCTTCGATGTCTATGCGGGCGGTTCTTATCTGCCGCCCGGACACTCCGGTTCGCGCTGGACCGAAGATGTCCCCAAAATGCTTGAACTCTCTTATCTGCGGAATTTCAAGGCCGAAGATTTCTCCTCCTCCTCAGACAAACTGCTGCGCGAGAGTTTGCCGCCGAAGGAGTATCAGAGGCTTGCCGAAAGGCTGGGGGAATTTTACCAGTTTTTCCGCGACATCCGTAAAGGGGATCGATACAGTCTGGTCTATCACCCCTCCATCGGCACAGAACTGCGCTTGAATGGCGTGCCTCTCGGGCGGGTGCACGGGCACGATTTTGCGGTGGCCTATTTTGGCATCTGGCTCGGGCCGCAGCCGATCAGCGAAAGTTTTCGCGATCGGCTGCTGAACGCCCAATGAGAGCTTACTTTAGCTGTAGTAAATTCAGCCGATGATGAAACAAGGTATAACGACAGAGAGATTTCTTATTGACTGTTTCGTCAGAACAATGACCTGTCTTCAAAATGGTGCCCATTGCCGCTCTGGTATTCTCCACTTGGTTTAACAGCCTCCTGCAGGCAAAAAGGGTGACGTAAATGAGCCGAAAATCAAAAAAAACCCGTTATTCCCTTATTGCCGTTTTCAGGGATGTGGCTGTCATTCTTGCCGTAATTTCAACTCTGATCGGCTTCGGTCCTCAGATTATCGATTCGGTCAGCAAGCTGGTCGATACAAAAAGAAGACACGACCTTTTCGGCGCCTATCAGGACTATGGGGTCGACCTTTTTGCTGACGAATCCTACCGGGAGGCGATTTTCGCCTTTGAAGAAGCTCTGCAGATTCGCCCGAACGATATCGATACCCAGGTGTGGTTGAAAAAAGCAAAGCTTTTGAGATCTTTGAACGATCTGCGACAGATCAATGAGAAAGATGCCGAAGAGCTGTCCTTCGAGGTTGAATTTGTTCTGCGTCGCAATCCGGATGATCCACAGATTCATCGCTTCTATTATGTGAGAGGCAACATCCGCTATGTCCTGGGCGATTTGGAAAAGGCGCGGGCGTCTTACCGAAAAGCACTTGAAATTGAGTCTGATTATGCCCCGGCCCTGGCCAATCTGGGAGCCGTCAGCAATGAACTTCACAGCTATGAAGAGGCGATTGCCGTCCTGCGCAAAGCGCTTGCCGCGGGCTATCGAGAAGAATCCGTTTTCAACAATCTAGTGTTTGGCTTGCATTCTTCAGGACAGAGCCGGAAGGCTGTAGAGATCGCCAACCGAGGCCTCAAGCTGTTTCCAACCTCCGGAGGCATCTACAATGAACTGGCTATCGCCCTCTACAAACTCGGGCGTAAAGAAGAGTCGGTTTCGGCGTTGAAAATTGCTGTCGTCATGACATCCGAAGAAGAAACAGACCTTTTTGTCCAACGTGCCACCAATCTGGCTTACCCGCTGTCCGATCTGGGGCGGGTGGATGAAGCCCTTTCTTACCTTGAATCGGCCAGGAAAGCGGCCCCGGGAGAACCTCAGATATACCTTGCACTTGCAAACGTCCACCGCAGAGCTGGAAATATGCATAAGGCTGTTGCGGCCTATGAAAAATTGGGTGCCCTTGGTGCCTATCCGGATGCGGACGACCTTGTTGAATGGGCGAACTTGCTGTACTTACTCGAAAGGCGGGGGGAAGCGGGGCGGATTCTACAAATGGCAATTGAGAACTGGAATGGCGATCCGGCTGTTCTGGAACGACTCAACGAGCTTGCCGCCGCATTGGAGAGCACCCGGCTCCTGGAAGAAATCAAACAAAAACAGCATAGTTTTGACGCCAGGTAGGGTGAAAAAACGCTGATCCGCCAAACGCATCCTGCCGCCCTTTACAATCCTTTTTCGATTCCCATTTGTCATTCCTACCCTCAGTTCGCGCTTTCCTCCAATACTGATGATCTTATCATCACTTCCGATCCATCCTGTCGTTAAGGTGATTTTTTCTCTTTGTGACCGCATGAATTTTATGTCACCAGCCCTTCTACAGAAATTCGTTTAACGGCTTTTGGACGCAAAATAAAAATGTTCCCAGGTTCTTTTTTCTTTTATTTTTTGTTGCATAATTAATTAAAGATTGACGGAAGTGGCATGTACGGCAAACTCAGGGTTTTCTGGTTTTTGCAATGGCAGGAAAGAGCAGAGTTTTTTCTGCCCGGGAAAGGAGAGAGTCATGGCTTTTCAGAAACGAGTTTTAAGGTCTTTTTGTTCTTCTCAAGTGATCCTGCCGCCTCTTGTTCTGTTTTTTACGATTTTTCTGTCATCCTGTTGTCTTTTCCCGGACAACGGTGATGAGGATACCCAGGCTTTCACTCTTGCCTTTGCCGATGCGAATAACGCCAGGGTTGGAGTGCGCTATTCCACAGATGGATTGACCTGGCAAAGTGGTGATTTCCCTGCCGAGGTCTTCGTGGACGGAGGCGTGGGAGCGGCAAGCGAAACCCGGGGCATTCTTCAGATGATCGGCTGGAACGACAACGGCTCCATCCGTCTGATTCAGGGATTGGGAGCCGCCAACTGGAGTCCGACTCCTGTTGATGCCGTTCCGGATGAGCAGGCCCTGTCCACTCCGGCTCTCAGTTTTCTCGGTGCGGGCAAGTGGCTGGTGGCTTTTCGCAGCCCTGATCCGGATCCGAGCAGCAGTGCCCGGATTGTTGTGCGGATTTTCGATACATCCACCACGCCGCCACGACATCTTCCGGGCAGTGCCACGCCTGGTCCCGAGTTGAGTAATCTTAATGTTCTCGGTCATCCTGCTGCGGTCTCTCTGGATGGTGAAGTCTGGCTGGCCTGGACGATTCCAAACAATCGCACACGACTGGTACAAGGAGTTTTCAATGGTTCTCAATTAAGCTGGGAAGAGGGGGAGGCTCTTGAGTTTCCCGATGTTCACTGCCAGCCCACTTCGAGTTCTCCGGCTTTGACTCACGATCACGAGAGTGTCTATCTGGCCCACCTGTGCCATGATCCGGCACCGATAGATCAATATCTGCTCAATATCCTGCGCCGGGAAGGCAGTGGTTGGCAGCATGTGGCCATGCACTATGGATTGCCGGTCAACGCCACCATCGATATCGCCGCACGGGCACCCGACACCCTGGTTGCGGCTTGGGTCGGGAACAATCTTGGTCAGCCCGGCAATGTCGGAGCGGCGCATTACCAGAATAGCGAGTGGACCGAACTCTCGCCGGACGAGGTGTTCGGGATACCTCCGCGAGCGCCTTTTGCCCTTATCGGAACGGGCCAGCCCGGTTTCTGACAAATTGTGCGCACCTGCTTCAGGGAGGACAGCCCATGATTGAAGACTGCGGAAAAAAAGCTCGGGAATCCGGGGTGAATTATCTGCTTGCGCTGCTGCTTTTGGGGTTGCCACTGCTTGCCGGCTGCCCGCCGCCACCGGGGCCGGATGATGGGGGAGAGGTCCCCTGGCTGACTGACTGCAATCATAATTTGATCTTCTGGGATCATGGTGAGATTCGACATCGGGCTCTGCAATTTAAGGAACCGGTGATTTATCCTGCGGGAGATGAGCCCAGGGCGGTGGCGTCAGGTGATTTTAACCGCGACCAGAAGCCGGACCTTGCGGTTGCCAGTCATGTTTCGGAGAGCTTGGCGTTATTTATCAACGATGGATTTGGAACATTGATCTCTCCGCCACGGGCGACCTATGCCATTGGGAGTGATGCGGTCGCCGTCGTAGCGGCTGATTTGAATGGTGACGGCTTTGACGACCTGGCTGTAGCGCACCAGAATAACGAGATCCGGATATTTCTCAATGAAGGCGCGTCTCCAGTCACCTTCGTGGCTTCTGAAAGTTATGCGGTCGGCGAGGCACCTGCCTCCTGGTTCATTTCCGACCTGGTCGCCGCTGACTTTGACGGAGACGGACATGTCGATCTTGCCGCTACATGCTGGCACGGCGGCAACTACCGGGTGGCCCTGCTGTGGAATGAAGGGGATGGTGATTTCGAAGAGCCGCAACGTATCGAGATCGAAGGCAATCAACCGCAATGCCTGGCTCTGGCAGATGTCGACGGTGACGGCGACAGCGACCTTGCGATAGGCGCAGATCGGGGCCGTGTCGGCCTGGTGGAAAATCGGGGCGGTCGCTTGTGGGGAAGTGGTGCGGGAGCTTTTGATTCGACCTATTCCTTCCATATTGGGACGACCGGCTATGTGGAGGATATCGTTTCCGCCGATTTCACCGGTGACGGTTATCCCGAATTGATTACTGCAAACGGAGCTGACAATTCCCTGGCTCTGATCATCAATGCCGGCAACGGTCATTTTGGATTCGATCTCGGGTTTGATACAGGGGCAACTCAGGTAATTGCAGCGGAAGCTCGATCTCATTCCGTGGCCGTCGGGGACCTTGACGGAGATGGATTTAAGGATCTGATCACCGGCGGGACGCCCCTCTCCATTATGCTCAATCGTGGAGATCTTACATTCGAGCCCTATCGGCCTCTGGACGTGGGGGAGGGCGCCAAAAGTCTGCTGGCTTTGCCGCTTGATCTTCGCAACCCGTTGGATCTGGTTGTCACCAACGGCTCAGACGACAACATGATTGTGTTGCTCAATGACGGGCGTATCAGCCGGGACTGCAACGCCAACCGGATTCCGGATGAATGCGACCTTGAATCAGGGACCAGCGCCGACTGCAACGGCAACGCCATTCCCGATGAATGTGATCTTGAGCCAACCGTCGACTTTTCACCGCGCACTTACGGCGAACCTCGCAGTCCGTTTGGCTACGATGCTGGACTGGTGACTCACGATTTCAGCAGCGACGGGATGGTGGATTTACTGCTTTTCAATACCTGGAACGAGGAAGTGGTCAACCGCGTTGAAAATAACGGAAACCTGCGCCTTTTCTGGCTGCCTTTGCTGTGGCCTCATTATGATGCTTTCGGTGACATTCGCGGTGTCGGTGTTGCTGCAGGAGACCGCTTTGTGGCCGTAGCCAACAGCGAATCCAATTCTTTTACGGTGTATCGCAGCTCCGGTGGTGATTGGTGGACGTCGGAGTTCGATCTTGATCCGGGTTTTCTGTATCCCACTGCGGCCGACCTGGACGGAGACGGTGACAGCGATCTGATCTTTCGTTGCGGGTTCGACTCGGATCGGTTGCTGCTGTTTCGAAATCTGGGGCCTACGGAGTTTACCCCCATCCTGCGATTTGAGCGCCATTCTGAATTGGAGGTATCTGATGGAATTTCCTGGCTGACTTCGGTAAACAGCGGGGATATTAACGGCGATGGTCGTGCCGAGATTCTGGTCACCAACGCGAGTGACGAAGTCGTTACCATCTGTGGTGAATTCTCGGCCATTGGTCGGGTGTTTAGCTTCCCGACCTGTGTTGATTTTCCGGTGGGGAGTGTGCCCAGGGCAGTGGCTATCGGTGACTTGAACGGTGATTATAAGCCTGATCTTGTGGTGGCAAATGATTACAGCGGACAGATCTCGGTACTTTTCAATCGCAGCGCCGGAGATGACGTTCTTTTCGATGATCCTGAAGTCATCGATCTTGGGATTTCGCTCGATGACAGGGCCTCCGAACGGGTCGAGCACCCGATCGCTGTTTCACTCTTCGATGTGGATGGCGATGGAGACAACGATGTTATGACGGCCAACTGGTACAGCAGCAACTGTAGCGTATTGCGCAACAACGGTGACGGTTCCTTTTCCTCGCCGCTGCTCTTTGATGCCGGCAGTATGCCGGAGGCCATGCGCGCTGCTGATTTTGATGGAAACGGCCAAACAGATCTGGCGCTGGCCAACGGGAATGGTGAGTTGACCCTGTTGATCAACCGCTCGCGGCCTGCTCAAAGCGAAGATGACAACGGCAACGGTCGCCCGGACGAATGTGAGGAGTAGGCCTTGTTTCACATGCAGTCACAAGGATAAGGAGATTGTGCTATGCCTGATGTCAACGCTCAAGTCGTTCGCTATCAGTACGAATCACGTTCATTGCCCGAAGAAAATGTGGAAATTCTTTATCTTTTCGGTGCTGCCGACAAGTCGCTGGCGATGGTGGTTTTCGTCGATGGAGATGAGCCGCTTCCCGGCCCGAAGGAAACCCCGAGCGGACTGGTGGTAATGACCTATCGTCGTGCCTCCCTGTCGCCTGTCATCGACATGCTGCGCAACGAAAAGCCCATTTATTTCACCTGGGCCTCCCAGGCCCGGATTGCCCGCATCACCACCGAGCGCGAACCGGTGGGGGAGGAGGAGTTTCGCAGTTTCTGGGCGCAGCTTTTTGGATGAATTTAACTGTTGGCAATTATTGGAGCCAGGGAAGACATGATGAAATTGCATTAGCGCAACGGCGGGTAACCCCGCCGTTGCGCCGGTGGTAAAAATTGATTCAATCAGTTTTCGCTCAGTACATGCTCGTCATAGAGCCTTTCGACTTTTATTTTGTGACCTTTTTCAACATCGGCAAAAACGCGCAGCACTTTTTCCAGATCGGGATCCTCGGTTGCTTCCGCGGCTGCAAGGTAGAGATTGTAGGCGTTTTCCTCGGCTTTGATGGCGTAGGCAAGAATTTCCGGATAAGAGGCATTGGACTTGAGAGGGGTCTCTGCCAAAAATTGGCTGATCTTCATGTCCGGAATAGTGGTTTTCTTGTAATGTTCGGCTTTTTCCAGGTCCATTTTCCCGAAGACTTCCTTGTGGCCGGCTTCCTCTGAAGCCATCTCCTCAAACATCTTTTTAGCCGCGATGCTTTTTGATTGAGCCGCAGCATTCTTGTAGAGCTGATAAGCCTCTTCTTCGCGCTGAACGGCGTATTTGATAACATCTTCAAGAGTTGTAAGTGACATTGAAAGTACCTCCGAATGCAGTGAGTTTTGATAAAATCAGTTAAATAAGCCTTTTCGTATAACCTTTACAACAAAGATTATACGAAAAGTCGTGAATTTCAATCCCGGTTGTTTCTGTCTTTTTTCCGAAGGAAGGAGTGCAAGGTATAGACGTTCCATGGTGCCGGGGGAGGCAGACTAGGCTGCACAGCTACTGTGCTGATCGGAAACCTTTTTGGACCGACAACGATGATTGGCCCATTGCTGCTGCAACTGCCGTGGGCGGCATAGGAATTTGCAGTGAGAATGCCGCAGAAAAGGCCAATGGGCCTGCAGGTTCTACCTGATCAAGGCATGATTTAATTTAAGAAATGCAATGGCGTACTCTGAAGTCTGATTGATAGGCGGTTCGAAAAATTATGCAGCCCCTCTATCCAAATTGCTTCATGTTTTTTCTCAAACGGATAAAGGACAATATTTATTCCAAAAAAAGCCGAACTGATCCTTAGCACCGAAAGCGTTCAAGCATTTCACGCAGGCGTGCGGCCTGTTCGCTGAGTTGCTCAGCAGCGGCAGCACTTTCTTCGGCACTGGCGGTATTCTGCTGAGTGACATGGTCGATGCGGGTCAGCCCCGTATTGATCTGACTGATCCCTTCCGCCTGCTCGGTGCTGGCGGCCGAAATTTCTGCGACCAGATCCGTGACTTTGCTGATTTCGGAAAGAATTTCACCCAGAGCCAGGGAGGCGCGGTCAGCGATTTCGGTGCCTCGCCTGGTTTTATCAACCGTGCCCTGGATTAGGCTTGCTGTCTCTTTAGCTGCTTCGGCAGAACGTGAAGCAAGATTGCGCACTTCTTCGGCGACGACGGCGAACCCTTTGCCGTGTTGTCCGGCGCGTGCGGCTTCTACGGAGGCGTTGAGTGCCAGAAGATTGGTCTGAAAGGCAATCTCATCGATTGACTTCACAATCTTTGAGATACTGTCTCCCGCCGCACGAATTTCAGACATTGCGGCAACCATGTGCTGCATGTGTGCGGAGCCGCTCTCCGCTTTATCCTTTGATTCCAGACTGAGGCGGCTGGCCTGCCCGGCATGATCGGCAGTAAGCTTGGTCATCGACTCCATTTCATTGACTGAAGCAGCGATCTCCTCCAATGAACTTGCCTGTTCGGTGGCTCCCTGAGAAAGCATCTGGCTCGACTGGGCCACCTGGTTTGATCCGGTATCGATCTGCTCACCGCTGACCTGGATCTGACCAAGAACCGCTTTGAGATCATGAATCGTTTTCTGCAGAGCGACGCGGATAACATCCTGGTCGTCATAAGGGGTGACTTGAACAGTCAGTGTCCCCTCTGCCATCGCCTGAAGGGGCCTGACGACCTCGTGTTCGAGGTCGTCGGCGAATTCATTGAGTGCCATGGCCATTTCACCGAATTCGTCTTTACGGGAACCGACGTCAAGACGAACATTGATTCGTCCTTTTTTCAGCTCGTCGGCCATAGAGACAGTTTTTCGCAGCGGGCGAATAATGCCTGCTCCGAAAACCGGAAATGCAACCCCAAGAAGCGCCACCGTGACTGAAAAAACAGCGACAATCCCCCATTTGGCTTTTTGAGAAGAATCCTGCAACTGAGTGGTGACTTCATTCGTGAGGATGTCGGCTTTTTTCGCAACCTGAGCCAGTTCGTCTCGCGACTTGTCTACTTCGGTGGCGAGATTTGCGGCAAGGTCATCCAGTGTTCGCGAGATAAACCAGAACATATTGGTCAGGGAGACAATCATTTCACCCTGTTTCCGGGAAAAAGCTTCTGTGCCCGGTTCCTCTGCATAGACTTCAGGGAGTTCAAACTCCAGAAAAGTTGAGACATCGGTAAAATTCATGAGGACCTGGTCGCCAAGGGTCAACTTGGTTCCCTCCACGGGACGCTCGTTCCCGGGAACGCCTTTGACGATTCTGGCTTTTTTTTCAAGTTCCTTGGACATCGTCAGGATGTCTTCTGCCGTAATGCCCTTGCTCCTGCGTAACGGCCCCTCGACAGCGGTCTGCTGCAGGCGAATAAGGCCGGCGTTGAGATCAGCCAGCTTTTTCGCCTGCTCTACATGTTCTAGGGCGAGTTCTGAAGTGTCGGCATAGTCGTTCAAAGCCTGAATTTCACTTTTCAGCGCATTTTCGGCGTTTGCAGCCAGATCCGAGCAGGCCCAGTATCCGATGCCGCCCACGAGCAGCAATCCTGCTAAACCGGCGAGACTGATTATGGCTATCTTGACACTTATAGTCATCTTATGGGGGATCTTCGATATCAAGGACACGGCACACTCCAGTACAATTCAGAGAATTCAGGGTTGTTTTGCTGACGTATCATTTTGACGGGATAATTAGCCTGCAAAATTAGCGCCATCTAAATAATTGCGGGCTCAATAGAAGAGATCCCCGGGTATATGGGGGCGTTGCATATTATATGAATCACCGCAGAGTGACTTTTGAGTGATTTTACCAATCCTGACCGCCATTTTACTTGATTTAGAAAAAAAGCATGGTTCATTAAAGAACAGGGGGTAGCCATCGACCGTCGTTTGGCTATCGTACAGCCCTGGTATGATTTTTCATTCTTCTCGTGGAGGACATCGATGGCTATGGATCTCAGTAATCTTATCCCGCAGGTTCAGGAATGGCTTGCATTTTACGGGCTGAAAATTATAGCGGCGATAGCCATTTTCATCGTCGGACGCTGGGTTGCAAAGATTCTGCGCAACACCGTCAAGAAGATGATGACAAGGAACAAGGTGGATCAGACTCTTGTCTCCTTTGTCGGAAGCATTTTGTATGCAGTGCTGATTGTTTTTGTAGTGATCGCCGCACTGAACCAGCTCGGCATCCAGACCACCAGCCTGATTGCTGTTTTAGGTGCCGCCGGTCTTGCCGTGGGCCTGGCTTTGCAGGGTTCTCTCTCCAATTTCGCCGCCGGTGTTCTGATGATTATCTTCAGGCCGTTCAAGGCAGGTGATTATATTGAGGGGGGCGGGGTTGCCGGAACAGTGGAAGATGTCCAGATCTTTACCACACAGCTAATTACGCCGGACAACAAGTTGATCATTGTTCCCAACAGCAAAATTATGGGAGACAATATCACCAACTATTCAGCCAAGGATACGCGGCGGCTGGAATTGGTGGTCGGGGTTGGTTATGGCGATGACCTTGATCTGGCGCGCAGGGTTCTGCAGAGTGTGATCGATAAGGAAGAGCGCATTCTGGACACTCCCGCTCCCGTGGTTGCGGTCAAGGAACTGGCGGATAGCAGCGTGAATTTCGTTGTGCGCCCCTGGGTCAGAACCGGGGATTACTGGGGGGTTTATTTCCATCTGGTGGAAAACATCAAGAAGAGTTTTGATCGCGAGGGTGTCTCGATCCCGTTTCCGCAGCGCGATGTGCATCTATTTCAGAAATCTGCCTGATGCGGTTTTTCTCCAGCAGCGGGCTGCCGCTTGGCCCGCTGCTGTTTTTCTATTCAGACCAAAAGATTTGTTTTATTCGATAATCAGGTTCGGCAACTCGTTGGCATCGTCTTTTTTTACCGGGAAGTTTTTCTCAAGGAGTTCTGCACAGCGTTCAATGGCCAAGCAGAGCGCATCGCAGGTTCTGCCCGCCTTGATGCCCTCAGTAATCGTGGCGACAATTTCATCCCAGGCTGCAGCAGGAACCTTCTCATTGATCCCCCGGTCGGCAAGAACGTACACGCGGTGTTCGAAGAGGCTGATCAGGATGAGAATTCCAGTACGGTCGCGGGTGCTGTGCAGACCGTTCTCCAGAAAACTGATCATTGCCTTTTCTTCCACTTCTTCATCGATTTCGGCGGGGTTGATCAGGCGGCGCTTGAGGGCCGGCGTAGCTCGGATTGCCCACTTGAAAAGAAAATAAAAGATGAAAAACAAAGGAAGAAAGCTCCAGACGGACGATTCTCCGAATGCCCAGCTCAGGGTCGTGGCGGCTGCAAGTGCGAACATTCCGCCGCCGAGTATTTCGGCGCGCGGGTAATCATAGGCCTGATCGACCACCATCGGCACGACCTCCCCGCTGGTGCGGGCTTCGGTCTGGCGCACTGTTGTTTCGATGCGCTTTTTCTCTTCTTCAGTGAAATAAGTTGCTGCTCTGAGTGTGGGCATCTATCTTATCCTGTCGGAATATTTTTCCATTGCCTGTCGTTGATTCATGTCGTTACCAGCCGCCGGAGGCACCGCCTCCGCCGAATCCGCCGCCACCTCCGGAGAAACCACCACCGAAGCCGCCGCCCCGACGGTGACCTCCCAATCCGCCTGCAAACCAGATTCCACTGCGCCGATGACCGCGAGCACCACCGAGAAACATCATGCCGGGGCCGAGAAAGAGCAGCAACGCCAGTATGCCCAAAGGATTACGTTCCTTTTCAGGAGAGCCCTGGCCGGTTCCCTGGTATTCGCCGCGGACTGCTTCAGTCACGGCGACCACTCCTGCTACGATGCCCCCCTCGAAATCGCCGGAGCGAAATCGCGGGGCCATCTCGTTATCGATAATGCGGCCGGCGAGCAGGTCGGTCAACCGGCCTTCCAGGCCGTAGCCGACCTCAATTCGGATTTTGCGGTCCTGATGCGCCACCAGCAGCAGCGCGCCGTTATCTTTTGATTTCTGTCCGACCCCCCAGGTTTCGGCGACTCGCAAGGCAAATTCCTCGAGTGATTCTCCTTCAAGGGAAGGGATCGTCAATACGGCGATCTGAGTGGAATCGCTTTTCTCGAAATTTTTAAGAAACTGCTCGATTTTAAGTTCAGTTCCCTGGTCGATCAGACCGGCATGGTCAGTGACATAGCCGCTCGTCTGGGGAACATCGAGCGCACCGCCGAAAGAGGGCAGCAGAAGAAGAACTACAAGCAACAGGGGTGAAAATCGCATAGTTAGAATTGCACCTTCGGAGCCTGCGCGGCGCCGGGATCTGCTTTAAAAGGTTCTTTGCGCTCCAGTTCAAGCAGGAATTTGTTGGTCAGGTTATTGGGGAAAGTTCTGATGGATGTATTGAATGTCTGAACCGCATCGTTGTAACGCTGGCGGGCGACATTGATTCTGTTCTCCGTCCCCTCAAGCTGATGCTGCAGGTCGCGAAAATTCTGGCTGGCTTTGAGGTCGGGATATCGCTCAGCGACCACAAGCAGGCGCGAAAGAGCAGAACTGAGCTGTCCCTGGGCCTGCTGGTATTTCTCAAGCGCAGCCGGGTCGTTCAGGTCATTGCTGCTGAGGTTGACCTGCCCCACCGAAGCGCGCGCCTGGGTGACCGCTTCAAGGGTCTCGCGTTCGTGCGCCGCGTAAGCCTTGACCGTTTCTACCAGGTTAGGGATAAGGTCGGCGCGACGCTGGTAGGTGGCTTCGACATCGGCCCAGGCCGCGATCACCGCCTCCTCATTGCGTTGAATTTCATTGTAGCCGCATCCTGAAAAGGCAGGCATGACAAACAGGGCGCTGAGCAACAGCAGAAAAATGCGTCGGTTCATCTTTGTGTTCTCCAAAAGGATTGAGGTCTGCGGTCAATATAGAAACCCGGTGTTCGATTGTAAAGGGGATGCGGTCTGACGACTAAATATCGACATAAATGCCCCGTTTTTTTTCCAATTCTGAGGCATAACGCGCGAGAAGAGCACGGCGCGATAACATGAAAAGAACCTTTGCCGGGGCAGTGGGGTCGACGACCGGGATTTCCTCCAGGCCGCGGCCGGAGAGCTTGCGCAAGGCCTGTGTGAGCGTTTCGTCCTTTTCACAGGTGATGACATCGGATGTAGCAATATCCTTGGCGCAAACAAGAACAGGCGGAATATCTTCTGCCAGGATGCGCCGGATATCGTTGACGGAAAATATGCCCGTCATTTTACCTTCCTGGTTGACGACGGGATAATAAGCTCCTTCTGCCGCCGCAATTTGAGCCAGTATCTCCTTGAGATTCAGGTGCTCCGGGATCAGCGTCGGCAGGCGCCCCTGGCCCGCAAGGTCGCCGACGGTAATCCCTTCCAGCAGGTCGATGACCATATCGCCCATGTGCGCCGGAGAATCGAGGCGGCCGGAAACCTGCTTTTCATAAATGGTATTGCGCCTTGCCGCAACCATAGCGACGACGCAGACCAGCATCAGGGGCGCAAGCAGGCCATAATTGCCGGTCAATTCGCTGACCATGATCAGCGTTGCAATCGGCGTATTTGAAACCCCGGCGAAAAAGCCTGCCATACCGACCAGTACGTAGGCGCGAGGGTCGTGGATCAGTGCCGGAAAGAAGATATCCGCGGTTGCTCCGAAAGCGCCTCCCAGCAACGCGCCGATCACCAGGCTGGGGGCGAAAACCCCTCCTGATCCTCCAGACGGGATCGTCAGGCTGGTGGCCAGGATCTTGGCCAGGGCGACGACCAGCATGACCCAAAGAGCCATTTTGCCGTAAAGAGCCGCCTGCACCCAGGCATACCCGGAGCCAAGCACCTGCGGAACAAACATGGCAATGATGCCGACCAGCAAACCGCCGAGCGCCGGTTTGAGCGCGGGCGGCATATTGAGCTTCTTGAACAGATCGCGCAGGCCGTAGAAGGATTTGACGTACACGACACCCATTGCAGCGCAGAAGATGCCGAGAACAAGAAAAGAAAAGAGTTCCAGCGGATGTTGAAAAACAAAGCGGGGGGTCACGAGCAGGGCCTGCCAGCCGGTGACCGCGCCGAAAAGGGAGTAGGCGGTGGTTGAAGAGATGATGCAGGGGATCAGGGCTTCATGCTCGAATTCCGGTTCGCGGTAGAGAACTTCGGCAGAAAAGAGTGCGCCGGCCAGGGGGGCATGAAAAGTGGCACCGATACCGCCGGAAATGCCGGCCAGCAGCAGAATGCGCCGCTCCGAAGCGCTGAGCCCGAGTTTTCCGCCGAGGAATGAACCGAATCCCGCGCCGATCTGAGCGATGGGTCCCTCACGGCCGGCAGATCCGCCGGTGCCGATAGTGATTGCCGAAGCAATCGCCTTGATCCAGGGGACGCGCCCGCGTATGTGTCCTTTTTTATTGTGAAACGCATCAATGGCGGCATCGGTGCCGTGGCCTTCGGCTTCGGGAGCAAAGTTGAAGACAAGCCAACCGGAGACCAGACCTCCCAGAGCCGGTATCAGAAACAGAATCCAGCGGTGTTCGACAGCAAGGGAAGAGATCATCTCCCATGTGGAAGGATCTGTTGCGCCGTGGACCTCCGGAGGATGATAACCTCCCAGGCCTTTGAGCATCACCAGGTCGACGCCGTTGGTGGCATAGTAGAATCCAATGGCCCCCAACCCTGCAATCAAGCCGACCAGGGCGCTGAGAAACATCTGGCGGTGTATGGTGCGAATGGCGATTTTGCGAAGGGTCGTCAGCAGGGAAGAGGGGGCCGCCACAAATTGCTCCTTGATGTAAGCGCGAGATTATTAACAGGAAAACGCCTTTACTGCATAGCCTTTTCCAATGCACATTGTCAAGGAGATGGTTCTGCTCTTCATGGTGGGGACACTTGTCTGGGATGTGATAGTGTTAACGGCAGGTTCTATTCATACTTCCTTTCTTCCTTTTGTGGGGGATCGTTTTGACCACAAGCTTGTTTAAACTATTGGCTGCACTCACTCTGCCGATAGCCGTATTTTTCGTCGGTGGCTATCTGATGCTGAATCTCACGGGTCGCGACGCGTTTCCTCAGACCAGTGCGCCTGAGTCCCTGCCGCTTCATTTTCGCGTCAGTACCTATGACGCGGAGCAGGTCCGGGCTTACTGGAGTTGGCTGGGGTCCGAAGGGCGTCGGGCGGAACACCGATTTCTTGAAGCGGATCTGGTCTTTCCCGTCATTTACGGCGGTGCCATTCTCCTTGCGCTGTTTTTCCTCCGAAAGGGGTTCGACCGCCATTTCAGGCCACGATGGCTGGTCGTGCCTGTGGGGGGCACCATGGCAGCGGATTGGATTGAAAATCTGGTGCATTTGCAGCAACTTCGTCGGTTTCTGAAAGAAGAGCCTGTACAGGCGGCGTGGCTTCAACTTTCCAGCCTTGCGACCACCACCAAAATTGTTTTTTTCACCTTTTCAGCGTTGCTCCTGTTAGCGATGGTCACCTGGCGGATTATTCGACTCTTCAGAAGGCAAAGCTTTTAGGGGATTATTTTTTGGCCCGTTGCGCCTTGCTGTAGGCAAGCGTTCCCCCGGCCAGGAGATGACTGCGCTGGCGCTCGGAAACCTCAAGCAGCGTCAGGATGGTGCGATCACCGACCTTGACCGGAATTTCGGTGTCACCCTCTTCAAGGTGCCGGCGAATATCCTCGAAAATCAGTTGATCGCCTACCTTAAGGTCATCGTAATCCTCCGGGTTTTTGAAGGTCAGCGGGACGATGCCGAAATTGCACAGGTTGGCTTTGTGAATGCGGGCGAAGCTTTTGGCGATTTTGGCCCGTATGCCGAGATAGCGGGGCGCAAGTGCCGCGTGCTCGCGGCTGGATCCCTGGCCGTAGTTGTCTCCTCCAATCACGACGGCATTGTCTATTTTTCGGATGCGTTCAATAAAATCAGGATCGACCTGGTGGAAGACATACTCGCTGATGGCTTCAATATTGGAGCGCAGCGGCAGAATCTTGCTGCCGGCGGGCATGATGCCGTCGGTGGACAGGTTGTCTTCGGCTTTGATCGCCACTTTCGCTTCCAGGGTTTCGGGCAGAGCCTCGAAATCGGGAAGAGGCGTGATGTTGGGCCCACGGACCACTTCGGTTTGGCGTAATTCTTCGCTGGGGAAGATGATGGAGGATTCATCGATCAGGTACGTTTCCGGATCCTGGATTCTCGGGTAGTCCATTTCCCTGCTTAGGTCGCGGGGGTCGGTAATCACCCCTCTGATCGCCGAGGCAATGCCCGTCTCAGGGGAGCAGAGGTAGACCTGGTCGTCCTTGGTGCCGGACCGGCCTGGAAAGTTGCGGGGGAATGTGCGCAGGGAAATCTGACCGGTTCCCGGGGCCTGCCCCATGCCGATACACCCGAGGCAGCCACTCTGGTGGATGCGGGCACCGGCCTGCAGCAGCGCCATGACGCCCCCCTGTTCGGCGACATTTTCAAGCACCTGGCGGCTTCCGGGGTTGATGTGAAGCGAGGTGTCCGGATGAACGTGGCGCCCTTCGATGGTTTTTGCCGTCACCATCAGGTCACGGAAAGAGGAGTTGACCGAAGACCCGATAATCACCTGGTCGGCCTTCTTCCCGGCGACCTCCCGCACATTTTTGACGTTGCCCGGAGAAGTGGGGCATGCAATCAGCGGTTCGACTTTGGACAGGTCAAGCTCTGCATGTTCGTCGTAATCGCAGCCCTCGTCCGCTTTCAACTCCCGCCAGGCGTCGCCGCGTTTTTGAGCCTCAAGATATACCCGGGTTCTTCTGTCGGAGGGGAAGAGACTGCTGGTGGCGCCGAGTTCCGTTCCCATGTTGCCGATCGTTTCACGGTCGGTTGCGGAGAGAGACTCCACCCCCGGTCCGTAATATTCGATCACCTTGCCGACGCAGCCCTTGACGTCGTAGCGGCGCAGCATCTCAAGGATGACATCTTTTGCGCTTACCCAGTCAGGGAGCTGATTGGACAGCCGAACTCCCAGAACGATGGGGCAGGGGAAGTAGTAAGGATGCCCGGCCATGGCCATGGCCACATCGAGGCCGCCGGCCCCGATCGCCAGCATCGAAACGCCTGCGGCGCCGGGGGTGTGACTGTCAGCTCCAATCATGGTCAGGCCGGGACGTCCGAAGCGCTCCATGTGCACCTGGTGTGAAATCCCGTTGCCCGGTCGGCTGAAGTGGATGCCGTAGCGGGCGCAGGCGGTCTGGAGGTAGCGATGATCGTCGGCATTCTTAAAGTCGGTCTGCAGCAGGTTGTGGTCAACGTACTGTGCCGACAGGTCAGCTTTGACGCGGTCCAGCCCCAGGGATTCGAACTCGAGCATGGCCATGGTGCCGGTTGCGTCCTGCAGCAGGGTGTGGTCGATGCGCAGCCCGATTTCCCGGCCGGGCGTCAGTTCACCTTCAACCAGGTGCTCCGCAATAATTTTCTGGGTGAGATTGCGTGCCATGGCATTTCCTCCCTGGGATTGTCGGGAATACATAAGGTTGATCTGGAGTTGAAATTTTAGCGGGCATCAATCCGCTGTCAAATATAAGAATCCCCGCATTTTCGTGCGGGGATTCATCAGGGCTCGCATGTGTGCGGACCACTGTCCGCAATTGAGTCAGATCTGTTCGGACAGATAGATCTGGAGGCCCATCTGCTCGATCTGATCCTGGTGTTCTTCCAGGCGGTCGATGTGCTCCTCCTCGTCTTTGAGAATCTCCTCAAGCATGGTTTTCGTACCGTTATCGCCGACTTCAGCGGCTAGTTTAATCGTGTCGTTGTATTTTTTTATGGCGTCATCCTCGGCAGCCCAGTCTTTTTTGTGCATCTCCGCAACGTCCTTGCCGATGGCGAGGGGACCGAGTTTGGAAACGATCGGCCGTCCTTCAAGAAACAGGATGCGTTCGATCAGCTTTTCGGCGTGTTTCATCTCCTGGATGGAGCGCTGTTTGATCTCTGAATGCAGAGACCCGTAGCCCCAGTCTTCACACATCTCGGCATGCAGGAAATACTGGTTGATTGCAGCAAGTTCCTCTGCAAGTCGTTCGTTGAGAGCTTCGATAAGTTGACTGTTTCCTTTCATCTTTACACTCCTTTCTGTTCGGATAGGGGGTGCTGAAAACATAGCCTTTATTGTCATCAGTCGTTAAGGCTACCACTAGAAATTTTGATTGCAAATTTCCGACAAAAATGAAGGTTAATCTCAAAAAGATTGAATTTATTCAATCATCATGATGCCGAAATGAAGTTGGGCTCCCGCGCCGGCATTGGATTTGATCATAAACCCTGCGGGTTCGACCACTTGGTGAACATCCATGAACCCGATAGCCGCATTGCCGTATTCCGCACCACCGCTGACCGATGCCGAGGTAATCACCACGGTTTGCCAATCGAAGTCATCAAAATTCACGTAATGGGTGTTGAATGGAGTGAAAGTGCTTGATTCCGTATTGACTGAAACGTCAATGGGAATCACCGATTTTCCCGGAGAGAAACCGCCCGCGGCGATTAGAAAATCGCGGATTTCTCCAGTGCGTGAATTCTTTAGTTTTCCCCTGATCACCTGCCCGCCAAAAAGATCGAACCAGGGGATAGGGTCTCCTGCGGCGGTGACGCGCGTAATAACAATTTCCCATTCCTTTGACAGAGGAGCAGGAGGTGGTGCCTGTGGGTCGGGCGGAGGCGTTGCTCCAATAACAGCGATCTGGGTTTCCAACGTCACTTCAACGGCTCTGTTTTCGCCGTATTCCGATCCGGGTTTATCGAATCCGAAGCGTGGCCTGGAGGAACCGACGCTGAAAATGCTTTCCTCCTCCTCGGCGATCTGTGTAGAGGACAGGTGATCAGCGAGGTAGTTGCGAACGTTGCGGGCACGTCTTCGCCCAAGGTCAAGGTTGTTGGATTCGGCTCCGGTCTGGCTTGCCATCCCAGTGAAACGGATGAGTTTGTGGGTGCTGGAGCCCGGCTTGAAAGGGAAGATCGTGGTGGAGGCGCCGGCAGCCCAGCTGTCCATGATTTCCCGATGACGATCCGTGAGGGCATCATCGTTAACGCCAAAGTGATCGAGGTAGGCTCTGAATTCAATTCTTTGAGCAAAGAGCGCACCTGTTGCAGCCGCCAGCGCCTGCTGAGCCATAGTCAAGAGAATCGTTGCAACATTGCTCACGGTTGTCCTCCTGGCAGTATCATTGTTTCCGATTGTCGTAGGTGTATTGGTTGCGCACGAGCCCCTCGGGATCGATGAGAAGAACGGTGTCCCCGTCGTTGTTCCATACGGCCTGTTTGCGTCCCCAGTGCACATCGGTCTGACTGTCTTCATTCGCGTTTCCGCCGGTGCGCAGACGCAGCACCTGCCCGGGAGCCAGGGTTGTATCCCCGAAGGTGTATTCATGTCTCGCGAGATCACGGACTTTCCAACCACTGAGGTCGAAGGCGGAAGTTCCATTCCAACGCAGCAGAACAAATTCCTCATAAGCGGCACGATGATCATTGCCGGGCGCGTTGAAACGGGACTGTTCGCCATCGATCACGAGTTCCTCGATGAGGGGAGGGCCTTCCGGATCGACCAGGAAGTTGACCGTATGCCGCAATCTGGATGACTCGGTATTGGCGATTGAAATTTCAAGAACGTTGAGACCGGGAATCAACTGCCCGGCATCGAGTCGCAGGGAGGTCGCGATCAGGATTTGCGAGCGGTCGGCATCGAAGCTCCAATCCGCGGCTGAGAGGGAAAGCGGATGTCCGTTGCAGCTCAGTTGTATGCGACGGCCCTGCTCATTTGACGCCCAATTTCTGCCGGCTTTGCGAATCCTGATGGACAATGGAACCTGCGGGCCATAAGCGAAGATGCGGTCGGTGTGATCCTCCAAAGGGGCAGGTGAATAAATTTCAAGTGAAGTGCCCGCACGCCCTTTAACTGCCTGGTAGTTTGCGGTTGCATTTTGTTTTTCGCTTTCTTTGCTGGATTTCTGCGCCAGCCTGGAGGCTTTGACTGCCTCCTGAATCGCCTGCTTGAGTCGCGGCGAAAGCAGCTTGTCCACAGACAGAAGGTTCATCACCTGCTGAGCGGTTGTGGCCGCGAAATCGGTCGGCGACAGTGCTTTGAATCCAAACGTTTCCACTGTGAACAAGGGGTTGGGTTCAGAGCCGTCCGTCGGGATGAAAAGATCCGCGGTTTTTTGTCTGAAGGCGGTCCCGAAGGCATTGGATGCCTGAGGCTGAAGCCCCTGTACGGAATGGGCCATCAGCAGTTCGGCTGGAGTGAAGCCGGCGACGGCCTGGTCCAGCGCCTCCTGAATGAAGTCCGCGGTTCGAATCTGTTCCAGGGCGGCATCGATAAGAGGGCTGATAAGCCCTGCGATTCCTGTCAGGACAGTGCCGAAACCGTCCACGACGTTGTCGGGTGCGCCTAATGTCCTGAGGTTGTTCTTTCCGGTGGCAACCAACGCGGTGCGTACAGCCTGGTTGCCGAGGGAGGATAGATCGTCGACAGCGTTGTCTATAGCAGTAACAACGGCATCGGCAGCATCGGCGGCAAGTTCTCCAGCTTCTTCAATGGCTTCCTGCAGCGCTTCCAGGGCCGCTTCTGCGGCATTTAGCAAGGAATTGAAAAATTGGACAGCCTGCTCTGCCAGGGCGCTCATCTCCTCGAGACGGGGAGTCATCAATGCCAGGATGAGAGGGTTGAGCGCAGCAGGGACGCGACGCAGGGCGACGGCAAGCTGATCGGAGAGAATCTCAAGATTGACATCCAAAATATCCTGGATCGCCTGTTCATCGGGGACAAAGAGGCAACTCTGTATGGTGTCCACGGCTTCCTGGATCAGGTCTCCCGAAGACCAGTCAAAGTCTTTGTCCAGCGATAGCAGCAATGCCAGTAAGGCCTGACGACGGCGATTCCAGCGAGAGTCAGTGAAAATCTCGTGGCTGAAAAATTCCTGTGCCATGCTGAGCATGTCGGCGACAAAGGTCTGAATGGCTGCGACCTGTTCTTCAGTCAGGCCTGTTTCTGTCGGAGCGGCCGGAACGTAGCGACTGAGTTGCGCAAGAACCTCGTCGATATGCTCAAGGGAGGTTTGCATCAACACGGCGCTTTGGTCGGAACGGACTTCCTGCTCGAGAACAGAAAACGCATTCACGGCTTGTTCGCGGACTTTGTCTGCGGCGATCTGCTCCAACACGACCAGGTTGCGGGCCACGATCTTATACAGAAGAGCACTCAGGCCGCCCTGGAGATTGGCAAGGTACTCTGCCGAACCTATCAGGGAGGGGTTTTCAAGGGAGCGGTCAAGTTGCTCGAACAAAAATGAAACCAGCAGTTCAACTGACGGGCGTGCGACCTCATCCATGTAGAGTCGGGCATCTTCGTTTCCGCCTGCGGCGCGGTCGAAGGCGGCAAAGACATAGGTGCGCAGGACTTCATCAACGCAGTTACGCACAAAGTCCGTTAACTCCTGAAAGAGTTCGGTCTGGTTCAGGGATCCTCCGATAGCGCCCTGGAGACCAAAGGTGATAATGTTGCCTGGAGAGATCCCCGTGGTGCGGTGAAGCTGATCGAGCAGCGCTTTGATTTCCGGTGCCTGTTCGCTCATGATGGGACCGATGCCGATGTTGACCAGATAGTCGACAGCGTGGTCGAAAGTCAGCTGCATCCCGTCAAAATCAGCGACTTCAAGCATGTATTCCTGGACCACCACCGACGGCATGCTTGCTACGGGCGGCATTTCACGGATAAATGCTCGTCCGCCCGCACCAACGCCGCCGATGGAAATCTCTCCGCTTGCCATGAGCTGGCCGACATCGCGCAGGGCAATTCCCGCTGTCACGGCAGTCCAGAGTATGGCAAGAGGGCGGCGGTAGCGTTGAACCATCTGCGGGGAGACCAACTGGGCGAGGGTGGTGGAGAACAGGATAATCTCATCGAGATCCTCCGCTTGAATTCTGCCGTCCTGCAGCACTGCGATAAGTTGCTGTGAAACATCTTCAAGGGATTGCCTTTCAACCCCGGTGAGTTCCCGCCCCGCCAGCCGAAACAGGGCCTCTTCGGTCAGCCCGGCAACCATTTGCGAAGAAAATTCTGCGGCTTTGTCGATCAGATACCGTTGCAGTTCCTCAGCCATGACCTGCATGAAGGTGCGGACCAGCTTCTGCGGGTCGGTCATGCCGGATGCGAGACTGGTCTGGCCGACTTCGTAAGCGGCAAAAAGGGCCGCGGGAGTAATGAATCGAAAAATTTCGATGGCAAAATCGCTGCCGTCCGGCAACTCATCACGCAGGCCGGAGGTTATTTCATCAACAATCAGATCGACCGCCGTGCCGAAAAATCGGCGCGGGTTTTCGAACCCAAGGTTGATAAAATAATCCATACCCGTGCCACCCTTGAGCCCCACGGAATAACCACCGCCGATGGTGAATCCTTCATCCTCCTTGAAACTTCCGGCAACCTGAATGTGGCCACGGGCCATGGCCGAGTAGGCGATCTTGCCCATCACCCCGCCCCCGACACGAATCTCACGCAGGAAGGCCAGAAAAAGCTCGAGCGCAAGTCCGTTGAGCTGCTGTGCTGCCAGGTCCGCCACATATTCTGCTTCAAGTGATATTTCCAGGCGCGCCCTGGCAGCCGCCTCCGCGGCAGCTTCGACTCGTGCCGTCAGCCCGAAGCGTTCAAAAACGTTCGGGTCGAGCGTCACCTGCCCGCGTACTCCGGCCCGTGCCATGGCACCGACGTTGGCACGGGCGCCCAGCACCAGAAGTCTCAGCCTGGCTTCGGCCTCAGCGGCCGCGCCGATGTCTACACCGAGATCAATCCCGTGGCAGATGCGTGCATGAAGGCCGGCGGTGATACCGCCCTCGACACCGACTGATCCTTCCACCCACCCTTCATCAAAACCGGCTTCTCCTTCGGCCTTGAACAGATCGATTTCTGCCATGGACGTCCTCCATCCGCGTCATCAAAGGAAATACAATTGTCTCTGACCTTGTAGATTGAAATTTAATTAACATTAGACGTGAAATAGATCCTGTCAAGCGAAGAGGGGGCTAATTTTGCATAATTTTTAATGCCAAGTAGAATTGAAAAGTTACAGGCATTGGCAATCAGTTTGTTTCTAAGTCGGGGAGGGAGATATCGATGAGTGACCTGGTTCGCGATATGGGGCATTGTCAGCAGCAGAAATGTTCCCCTCAGATTGGAATTCAAGCGATTCTTACACCTAAAGATAAAGATCTGGGTGGCTTCAGCGTGCGGCGTCTGATGCCTTCCGATACGCTGAAGGCGGTGGGGCCTTTTGTTTTTTTCGACCATCTCGGGCCTGCCGATTTTAAGCCTGGTGCGGGGGTCGATGTGCGCCCCCATCCGCATATCGGTCTGGCGACGGTCACCTATCTGTTCGATGGAGAGCTTCTTCACCGCGACAGCCTCGGCAATGTCCAACCGATCCGACCGGGTGAAATCAACTGGATGACAGCAGGACGGGGCATTGCCCATTCTGAACGCACTCCACCGGAATTTCGGCAAAGCGGCCACAGGCTGCATGCTCTGCAGCTCTGGGTGGCACTCCCGGAATACGAGGAAGAAACCGCCCCTGAATTTATCCATTATGCGGCAGAGAATTTACCGGTGGTCGATGGTGAAGGGCGCAACATCCGGGTTATGGTCGGAGAAGCTTTCGGAGTGAAATCTCCGGTGAAAACATACTCGCCGACGCTATATCTTGAAGCGCGCCTGCAGGTCGGGGCTTCTATGGCTTTACCTGAGAACGTGGAGGAGAGTGCGGTCTACGTGGTCCACGGTCAGGTGCGGCTGCACGACCGCCAGATTCTGCAGAATCACATGGCTGTAATAGAGCCGGGGGCAGGAGGTGAATTGCTTGCCGAAGAAGACAGCCTGCTGGTGGTCATCGGGGGAAAGCCGCTTGGCAAAAGGACCGTCTGGTGGAATCTGGTGGCCAGCCGCAAAGACCTGATCGAGCGGGCCAAGAAGGAGTGGAAGGAGGGGCGCTTCCCGGAAATTCCCGGTGAAACGGAATTTATACCGTTGCCTGAGGGTTAGCAAAAAAGAAAGCGCCTTATCCTTTTAAGATAAGGCGCTTTCGAATGTTCGCTGGTGCCGAAGGCGAGACTCGAACTCGCACGACCTGTCGGTCACCACCCCCTCAAGATGGCGTGTCTACCAGTTCCACCACTTCGGCGAACGGATTGTTTTTATACTGGTTTGCTATTAACTTGTCAATAGCTTTTGGCGCTAATTTTTACTTTTCCGCGGGCGCCGATTCTTCAGCGGGAAGAGCAGGGGCCTGTTCCGGGGTTGCAGCGGGTGCAGCACCCTGTGAAGGAGGCAGAGCCGGTGCTTCCTGCTGAGCCGGGGCAACAACATCGGGCATGACGCTGCTGGAACCCGGTTGCCCGGAGAAGTAGCTCAGAATCAGGCTGGTCAGCATGAAGATGACGGCGGCGGCGCCGGTCATTTTGCCGAGAAAGCTTCCGGCGCCCCGTGCACCAAAAACGGTGCCACTGGCTCCGGCACCGAATGCGGCCCCCACTTCAGCGCCTTTGCCGGCCTGAAGAAGGACGATCAGAATCAGAGCGATACAGACAAGTACGTGCAGAATAATCAGGAAAGTGGTCATGCTTAAAATCTTCTCCCAAGACAGTTGGTGTCAAACCGGGAAAAACTAACATAATTATCGTGCAGAGAAAAGAGGGAAGTTAAGGAAAAATCAAATTTTTTCGAAATGCACGATTCGGGCGAAATCGGCAACCTTGAGACTGGCGCCACCCACGAGGGTGCCGTCGATGTCGTCCTGTGACATAAGCGCATCGACATTGTCCGGTTTGACGCTGCCGCCGTAAAGGATGCGGGTCTGAGTTGCGACATCGGGGTTGAAGATTCCTGAAACCATGCCGCGCACAAAAGAGTGCGCTTCCTGGGCCTGGTCGCCGCTTGCGGTTTTCCCGGTGCCGATGGCCCACACCGGTTCGTAGGCGATGACAACACGCGCCATGTCTTCAGCTGGAATTCCTTTGAGGCCTTCAACGACCTGGCGACGCAGCACGTCCATGGTTTGCTCGCTTTCGCGTTCCTCAAGGGTCTCGCCGATACAGAAGATCACATCGAGCCCTTCGGCGAGCACCGCCTTAATCTTTCGGTTAATCAATGTGTCATCTTCTCCGAAGATCTGGCGTCGCTCCGAGTGACCGAGAATGACATGGCTGCAGCCCGCATCCTTGAGTAGAGCGGGGGACACTTCACCAGTAAAGGCGCCGCTGTTTTCGAAGTAGCAGTTCTGGGCGGCAACGGCGATGTTGCTGCCTTTCACAGCTTTGGCAACGGCATCCAGCGCTGTAAAAACCGGCGCTACAACGATATCCACGTCCTGCTTGTCGCCGACTTCCTTTTTCAGTCCTTCCACCAGTTCCAGGGCTTCGGGAATGGTCTTGTGCAGTTTCCAGTTGCCGGCCAGCATCGGTTTTCTCATTTATTATCCTCCGGGTATGAAAATTTTCAAAAACATTGAACCGCGGAGGCCGCGGAGAGCGCAGAGGGAAAATAGATCAGAGACAAAATCAGACTTTTCTCAGCGTTCTCCGCGAACTCCGCGGTTCGGACTTTCAGGTTTTATTGATCATTCAACGCAGCAATTCCGGGTAGCTCTTTGCCTTCCAGCAACTCCAGCGAAGCGCCCCCACCGGTGGAGATGTGGGTCATCTTGTCGTCAAGACCGGACTTGTTGACCGCCGAAACGGAGTCCCCGCCGCCGATGATGGTGGTGGCATCGGAATCAGCAAGAGCCTGCGCAATGGCAAAGGTGCCCTTGGCGAAGGAGTCGAACTCGAACACGCCCATGGGGCCGTTCCAGACCACCGTGCCGGCGTTGGTCAGTTCCCTGCTGTATGTTTCGATGGTTCGGGGCCCGATGTCGAGAGCCATCCAATCGGGATCGAAGTTCTGGTTGTCGCAGATTTTATGCTCCGCGTCAGCCTTGAATTCGGCAGCGATGACGTGGTCGGTGGGGAGAAGGAACTTGACGCCTTTTTCCTCTGCCAGCTTCATGAGCTGCCCGGAAAGCTCAAGCCGCTCCTGCTCCACCAGGGATTTTCCGACATCGATCCCCTGGGCCTTGAGAAAGGTGTAGGCCATGCCGCCGCCGATCATCAATGTGTCGACCTTTTCGATCAGGTTCTCGATGACGGGGATTTTGTCGCTGACCTTGGCGCCGCCGAGAATCGCAACAAAGGGGCGTTTCGGATCGGCGAGCGCGCCTGCGAGGTATTTGAGTTCCTTGCCCATCAGGAAACCGGCCACCGCTGGCTTGAGAAGGTGGGCAACCCCTTCGGTGGAGGCATGGGCGCGATGGGCGGTGCCGAAGGCGTCGTTGACATAGAGATCCACTCCCGCGGCGAGTTGCCTGCAGAATTCGAGATCGTTTTTTTCCTCGCCGGAATAGAAGCGGACATTTTCCAGCAGGAGAATATCGCCGTCGGCCATCGATTCGATCTGATTTTTGACCTTTTCGCCGATGCAGTCCTCGGCCATGGTGACCGGCAGATCGAGCAGGCGCGAAAGATGGGGCGCCACCGGGGACAGGCTGTATTTGGGATTGGCTTTGCCTTTTGGGCGGCCAAGATGGCTGGCCAGAATGAGCCGTCCGCCGTTCTCGATGATGTAGCGGATGGTGGGCAGCGCAGCAGGAATGCGGGTGTCATCCTCGATTTCGCCGTGTTCGCTAAGGGGGACGTTGAAATCGACCCGGCAAA
>NPIE01004124.1_pt1 | contig 39979 bp, 33 predicted proteins | sample 8637661 | NCBI WGS metagenome assembly NPIE01 (sample SAMN07420842, study PRJNA396082) | bioreactor metagenome | isolation source: sample BA12 brine-fed electro-methanogenic bioreactor BA | place: Japan: Kochi | collected 2016-12-09 | reverse complement strand
AGCTCCCTGGCATTGCCGGGCCAGGAATAGCGTACCAGGGCCCGGGCCGCCGGTTTTTCTATTTTCACGGCGGGCCGGCCCGCTTCTTTTGCGATTCTTTTCAGCATATGCCTGGCCAGGGGCAGGATATCCTCCGGCCGTTCCCGCAGGGGCGGAATATGGATGGGGATGACGTTGAGCCGGTAGAACAGATCCCGCCGGAACCGGTTTGCCGCCATCATTTCCGGCAGATCCTGGTTGGTGGCGCTGATCACCCGGAAATCGGACCGGATGACCCGGGTGCCGCCGATACGCTCAAACGCTTTGTCTTCCAGCACCCGGAGCAGTTTGGGCTGCATTTCCAGGGGCAGGTCCCCGATTTCGTCCAGAAAAATGGTGCCTTTGCCGGCCAGCTCGAACCGGCCGGGCTTTCCTTTTGCACCGGCCCCGGTGAACGCGCCCCTGTCATATCCGAACAGTTCGGATTCCAGCAGATCTCTGGGGATGGCCGCGCAATTGATTTTCACGAACGGCTGCAGTTTCCTGGGGCCGGCATTGTGGATGGCCTGGGCAAACAGCTCCTTGCCTGTGCCGCTTTCTCCGGTGATCAGCACACTGGAATGGGTGGCCGCCGCTTTAGCGGCCTCCTGCTTCAGGCCGTTGATGGCATCACTGTCACCGATTATGCAGTCAAAGGTGTACCGGGTGGCCCGAAGATCAAACAGCTCCTTTTCAAACAGCTGGACCTTGGATTCCAGCAGGGAGAGCTGTTCCGCCAGGTCCCGCACCTCCGCCACATCCCTGAACATGACCTGGCCGTACACTGCGATGACTTTTCCGTCTTTTTTGATGGGAATGCGCTGGACCACCATGTCCTGGCCGTTGATGCGGTGGGAGTGGTTGATTTCGGCTTTTCCGGTGCGGGCCACGATGTGCATGCGGGTGTTTTCCACCACCTCGGTGCAGTGACGCCCGATCTGGGCCTTGGGGTCCAGGTTCAGGAACCGGCCGTAGGGTTCGTTGAAATGGGTGATATATCCGCGGGCGTCGATGACCAGGACACCGGCATTGATCGTGTCAAATATCCGTTCGTACAGCGCCAGTTTTTCTTTGAGGTCTTTTATTGTATTCATTTTGATACACCTGGGAATGTTATAATGCCAGAGGGGTGAAATGTCGAGAAAAACTTGATCCGTCAGGGAGACGTCCGCCGGAACGTATCATTTAAGATACATGTAGATCAATTGATACATAAAAGCCGGTTTTGTATCGTGGAATCCCGGTTTCGGATAACGGCTTGAAAACTCTTTCTCTGGGCCATTTGCCCCCGGCGGCCCCGCTTCGAATTCTGCTGGCCTGAATTTTGCTGTTGGTGCTGTTGGTGATGACCGATATGTAAATGATCGACATATAGTTGCTGAACCCGGTTTATCCAAAAACACCAGAAAGGAAAACCCCATGACCCACAATGCTGATACCATCGTTTCTTTGTCCATCTCTTATTTCATGTCCGAACTGCTGCACGACAGCAAAGTGCTGGCCGGCATGACCCCTGGACAGCAGGCCCTTCTGAGGACTGTCTGCCGAACCGCTGCCCGGGATGCACTGGAATTGACGGCACCTGTGTCTGCGCAGCAGGTGCCGGCGGAACGGATCTCAGAGGTCTGCCCTCTGGAATGCGCTTGTGAAAGCCCCTGTGCCTGTTGACAGAAATGACGGACCGTGGTAGCTCATTTGGGCAAGTTGAACCCGATTCTAACCGGAAGTGGATGGATGACGACACCGACACGGTCCAAAACCGACAATGAAGATCTGACCCTGAAGGCGATCAACGGCATCAAAAACATGCTGTTCAGCAACGAGATCACCTCGGCGCTCCGGCTCAATGCCAGGGATCTGTCCAAACGGCTGAACATGAGCCCCACGCCGGTGATTCAGGCCCTGAAACTGCTTCATTTCCAGGGAATCCTGGGCCATGTGCCCAACCGGGGATATTTTCTGGAAACCAATACCCCCCAGATGATCCAGGATATCTTTCACCTGCGCATGGCCCTGGAATCCGCCGGTCTGGAAACCCTTGCTGACCGGATCACCCCGGAAGGATGGCAGGAACTGGAAGCTGCCGTGGCCACGCACCTGGATGCCCTGGAAAAGGACTCGGCCCGGCATGTGCTTCTGGCGGATATGACATTTCACACCACCCTGGCCAGGATTTCCAGCGGGTCGGCCGGTGAACGGCTGATGCGAAATCTGTTTGAAATGCTGTATCTGAAAAATCGCGGCGTGGTTCTCTACATTTCTCCCCGGCAGCGCTTCGGCACCCACCACCAGGTGATCCTGGGTCATTTGAAAAAAGGCGACAGCAAGGCGGCCCGGAAAGCACTCAGGCACCACCTGACGGCCGTCCGGGATGCCGTTCTTTCCAGCATGGAATCCCAGACAGCCCCGGATCTGGACCTGAACTGGTGATGCCGGCGGCAGCGCCGTCAAGACCGGTTTTCGCTGACGGACAGGTGTCAATGATCCGGATTAACACCTTGACACGGGAGGATATTTTTGGTAACGAATTTGTAATCGCATTTGTAATTGTATTTTGAAGGGATGGGTTTCCCGGGATTTAAACAAAAAGAGGAGTGGTATGTTTATGAAAAAATCAGTGCTGTTCTGTATGGCCGTTGCCTTTCTGGTAATGCTGTCTTCTGCGGCAGGCGCCAAAACCGTTTTGAAGGTGGCCAATGCCGGCCCGGAAAATCCGGACAACCGGACCGTCAAGGCGTTGAAAATTTTTGAATACCAGGTGGAAAAAGGCACGGATGGTGCCGTGGATGTCCAGGTGTTTCACGCCAGGAAACTGGGCGACGAAAGAGAGGCCCTGGAAGGGATCCGCATGGGAACCATCCAGATGGGAACCCTGTCTTCAGGGCCGGTCCCCGGTTTTCTGAACGCGGTCATGCTCTACGATATCCCCTTCCTGTTTTCCAGCGCGCCGGCGGCCTGGGAATTTTTTGAAGGCGAAACCGCGGCCCGGTTCAACCAGGCGTTTCTGGACAAGACCGGCGTGCGGATTCTGGCGACCACGGAAAACGGGTACCGCCATTTCACCAACAACGTCCGTCCAGTGAAGGCACCGGCGGACATGGTCGGCCTCAAGGTCCGCACCATGCAGAATCCGGCCCATATGGCTCTGGTCAAGGCCCTGGGGTCCGATCCCACCCCGCTGCCGTTTGGCGAGCTGTATATGGCGCTGCAGCAGAATGTGGTGGACGGCATGGAATGCCCCATCGTTCTGATCCATGACATGAAATTCTATGAAGTGCAGAAATACATGGTTCTGGACGGCCACCTGTACAATCCCCTGTTCATTTTCATGAATGACCGGTTCTATTCCAAGACACTGACCCCGGAACAGCAGGCAGTGGTGGCGGATGCCGCCAAAATCCTGGCAGCCAACCACAACGGGTTCAGCCAGGAAGCCAATATCAAGGGCGTGGAGGCGTTGAAGGCCAAGGGCATGGAAGTGTATAAACCCACGGCTGAAGAACAGGGCCGGTTCAGATCCCAGGCCCAGCCGGCCGCCCTGGAGTTCATCACTGAAAAAATCGGAAAAGACTGGGTGGACAGCGCCCTGGCAGATGCAGCGGTCGCAGAAAAGAAAGTCGGGGACCGGGCCGATCAGATTATCGCCGACACCATTCAGACCGCCAATGACATGCTCAAAGCACTCCCCTGAATGAGATGGGATTGAACACGATTTCCAGGGCCGTCAAGGGGCTGGTCCGGCTTCAGAACCGGGTGTGCCGGTGGATGCTGCTGGTGCTGGGCATTGCCATGACCGTGCTGATCCTGTTCCAGGTGTTTTTCCGGTTCGTGATCTATGTGCCGTTTCCCTGGAGTGAGGAGTGCGCCCGTTATCTGATGATATGGATGGGCATGCTGGGCAGTGTGATCGCACTGGAAAAACAGCGCCACATCGGCGTCACGTTTCTGGTGGAAAAGCTGCCCCGGCACCTGGAAACCGCGGCCTGGGTCCTGGTCCAGGCGGGCATGGCCCTGTTTCTGGCGGTGTTCTGCTGGCAGGGCATCCGGTTTGCGGGGTTTAACGCGGACCAGGCCTCCCCGGCCATGGAGATTTCCATGCTGATCCCGTTTTCCGCGATTCCTGCCGGCTGCGCCATGATGATCCTGGTCATTGTAGACAACCTGCTGAGCCGGGCAGCTGATTCGGAAGCCGGCCCTGACGCGTCCTCCCCCGCGTCTGCCTGCAGCGGGCGGAATCAGGAGGCATCATGATACTCTGGACCCTCGTACTGGTGTTTCTGGGGACCATGGTGCTGGGGTTTCCCGTGGCCTTCTGCCTGGGCATCACCTCCCTGGTGGTCCTGTTTGTGGGGGATGTGCCGCTGCTGCTCATTGCCCAGCGCATGTTCACAGGGATCGATTCGTTTCCGCTGATGGCCGTGCCCTTTTTTGTGCTGGCCGGGGAACTGATGAACCGGGGGGGGACCACCCGGCGCCTCATCGATTTCGCCAACGTCCTGGTGGGGCGGGTTCCCGGCGGACTCGCCCACACCAATATCCTGGCCTCCATGTTTTTCGGAGGGATTTCCGGGTCTGCCGTGGCCGATGCCGCCGCCATGGGCACCATCCTGGTACCGGGCATGACCCGGAAAGGGTTCCCGCCCGGGTTTTCCGCCGCAGTCACGGCCGCCTCCGCCACCATGGGACCGATTATTCCGCCGTCTATCCTCATGGTCCTGATGGGGGTCACCACCGGGCTTTCCATCGGCGGCCTGTTTGCCGCCGGCATTGTTCCGGGGCTGATTCTGGGATTGTCCATGATGGGGCTGAGCTTTTTCATGGCATTGCGGTACGGGTTTCCCAGGGAATCCTTTCCCCTGAGTCCCGGGATCATTTTCAAGGAGTTTGTGTCCGCATTTCCGGCCCTGCTGGCGCCGATCATCATTCTGGGCGGGATTCTGGGAGGAATCTTCACGCCCACTGAATCGGCGGCCGTGGCCGTGCTGTATGCGTTTCTGCTGGGCCGGTTCATCTACAAGGAGCTGTCCTTCAAAGACCTGGGCCGGATTTTCGTGGAAAGCGGCACCACCACGGCGGTCCTGCTGCTGATCATCGGCATGGCCAATATCTTTGCCTGGATTCTGACATCGGAACAGATCCCCACCCGGATCGCCGGTGCCATGACCGCATTGACCGACAATCCGTATCTCATTCTGATGATCATCAATGTGTTTCTGCTGTTCATCGGCATGTTTCTGGAAGGCGGGGCCGCCATTATCATCCTGGCCCCCACCCTGCTGAGCGTGACCAGTGCCCTGGGAATCGACCCGCTTCATTTCGGACTGGTCATGGTGCTGAACATTGCCGTGGGCCTTTTGACCCCGCCGCTGGGGGTCTGTCTTTTCGTGGTCTGCGGTGTCACCGGCATCAGTCTGGGTCGAATCATCCGGTCCGTGATGCCGTTTCTGGCACTGGAACTGGCCGTGCTGCTGCTGGTGACCTATGTGCCCTCCGTCATTCTCTGGATTCCCGGCCTTCTGGGTTACATGTGACGGCCCGACCCCAACGGACACCCTGGCTGGATGTGACAGCCAGGCACCACCGGATACGAAAAATTTCAAAAAAGGAAAGACCATGACAGAGATTCAGATGTCGGAAAGCATCCGCGAACTGCGGTACTCAGTGATCCGGGAAATGGGGCAGCTGGCCCAGGGCATGGATGATGTGATCAACCTGGGCATTGGAGAACCGGATTTTCCCACCCCGTCCAGGATCACGGCCCGGGCGTTTGCGGATGCGCAGAACGGCTGCACCCATTACACCCCGTCCCAGGGAGACCCGGAACTGCTGGAGAAACTGGCGGATCATCTGAGCATCTCCACGGGGCGGCCCGTGACCCCGTCCATGGTTCTGGTGACCCACGGTGCCATGGGCGCCCTTTCCGCCGCCTTCAGAACGCTTCTGGAACCAGGGGACGAGGTGCTGGTGATGGAACCCCATTTTCCGGATTACCTGGCCCACATCACCTTTGCCCGGGGCGTGGCCGTGCCCGTGGAAACCCGGTTTGATCAGGGGTTTCTTCCGGATCCTGTCGCGGTTGAAGCCGCCGTCACCTCCCGGACCCGGATCCTGCTGCTCAACTCCCCCAACAACCCGACCGGATCGGTCCTGCCGGGGGATCTGCTGGACCGGATGGCGGACATTGCCCGGCGGCACAACCTGGTGGTGATCTCCGACGAAGTCTACGACCGGATCACCTTCACGGGTCCTCCGGAATCCATCTATACCCGGCCGGGCATGGACGACAGGACCCTGGTGGTCAAATCGTTTTCCAAGACCTATGCCATGACTGGCTGGCGCATCGGGTTCTGCTGCGGCCCGGAACCCCTCATCCGCCAGATGCTCAAGGTGGTGAATTATTCCACCGCCTGTGCCTCCAGTGTGGGGCAGCGGGCCGCCATTGCGGCTTTGGACCTGGACCCCCAGGTGATCCAGGAGATGACGGCCAGGTTTGAAAAGCGGGTCCATCTGGTCTGTGACCGCCTGGAAGCCATGCCGGGTGTCCGCCTGGTCCGGCCCCGGGGCAGTTTTTATGTGTTTGCCGACATTCACCGCATTCTTCCGGATTCCAGGGAATTTGCCGTCCAGCTGCTTAACCGGGAACAGGTGGTGGTGGTGCCGGGGTATGCCTTCGGCCGCAGCTGCGAAGGGTGTGTCCGCATCGCCTGCACCCTTCCCCGGGAACGCCTGAGCCGGGCCATGGACCGGATCGAACAGTTCGTGAAAGACCGGGGCGGTGAAAAGGCATGACCCCGGATCTCCTGGCCGGTCTGGAGGCGGTTCTGGGAAAGGAGCGCTGCCTGACCGCTGCCGAGGACCGGACGGCCTATTCCTATGACATGTTCGCCAGAGGGATGCCGGACCTGGTGGTCCTGCCGGAAACCACGGGTGAGGTATCTGCCGTGCTGGCCCTGGCCCGGAAGCATCGAGTGCCCGTCACCCCGCGCGGGGCCGGCACCAGCCTGACCGGCGGGCCGGTCCCGGTCAAAGGGGGCATGGTCATGGCCATGACCCGGATGAACCGGATCCTGGAAATCTCGGTCACGGACCGGCTGGTGCGCACCCAGCCCGGCGTGGTCACGGCCGATTTCCAGAAGCAGGCAGCGGCCCGGGGGCTGTATTATCCACCTAATCCCACTTCAGCGGATTACTGTACCATCGGCGGGAACATCGCCACCAACGCCGGCGGTGCCAGCGGCGTCAAATACGGGGTCACGGCCGATTATATCCGGGGGTTGACCGTGGTTCTGGCGGACGGCCGGATCATGTCCACGGGCGGTCCCTGTATCAAGTCCGTGTCCGGATTTGATTTCAAGCGGGCCCTGTGCGGCAGTGAAGGGCTGCTGGGGGTAATCACGGAAGCCTGTCTAAAACTGATCCCGGCCCCGGCTCCGCCCCGGACCAGCCTGGCCTGTTTTTCCACCATGGAAGCGGCCGGGGAAGCCGTTGCCGCCATCATTCAAAACGGCCTGACTCCCTGCTGCATGGAACTGATGGATGACCGGTTTCTGGCGGCCGTGTCCCGGGTCTACGGCCTGTCTTTTCCCGAAGGGGCGGGCGCGGCCCTGCTGGTGGAATTTGATGACGGGCCGGACCGGTGGCCGGATCAGGAAAAACGGCTCGCCGCCGCCTGTAAAAGCGCCGTTTCACTGGTATCGGCCCAAACCGAACAGGACCGGGCGAAGCTCTGGCAGGCCAGAAAAGGGGGGACGGCCGCCCTGGTCAGACAGGCCGGATTTCTCCAGACCCTGGATTTTGCCGTGCCCGTTTCCTGCATTGCCCGGGCCATCCGTGGCATCCAGGAGATCGCATCGAACCAGCATCTTGACATGGTGCTTATCGCCCATGCCGGAGACGGCAATCTGCACCCCATGGTGATCTATGATCCGGCGGACCCAGTGCAGAAAAACGCCTTTGACACCGCGGAGAAAGAGATGTGCCGGTTCATTCTTTCCCTGAGCGGGACCCTGTCCGGAGAACACGGGATCGGCATTGAAAAGGCGGGTTATCTGGCTGACGAACTGTCTGATGCGGCGGTGTCTCTGGGAAAAGACCTGAAGCAGCTGATGGATCCGGACAATATACTCAATCCCGGAAAATGCGGCTGGTAACGGGGCATCCATGAGCCGGGACGGCCAGACGTCAGAACCGGTGTGCGAGCGGTGCGGCCGATGCCTGTCCGTGTGTCCGGTCTACGGGGAACTGCGGATAGAAACCGTCTCGCCCCGGGGACGGCTGGACCTGATCCGGGCCGTGACAGAACAGGAGATTCAGCCGGGAGAGCGGTACCGGTTTTCCATTCACTCCTGTCTGCAGTGCCTGGGATGTACGGATGCGTGTCCCAAAGGCGTGGATGCGGCCGGATCGATCCGGGCGGAAAAGGCGCGGATGATGGCCGCATCCACCGATGCCGGACGGAGACTGGAAACCTGGGGCCTGAACCTGGCCCTGGGACACCGGACGTTTCTGTCCCGGACCGCGCGCATCCTGGACCGGCTGCTGCCGGCATCCACCTCTTTGTCTGAGGATGGACCCGGTCCGGCCATCCGGCATCTTCCGCTGTTTCTGCCCCAGGCCCTGGCCGGCCGGGCCCTTCCGGAACTGTTTCTCCGGCAGCGGGCAGATCAATGGCCGGAAACGATCGATCCCCCGGCCCACCGAACCGTTCAAGGGGAGGTGTTCCTTTTTACGGGCTGTTTTTTCGGATTTCTGGATACCCGGCCCCTGGCGGCAGCCATCAAGGTGCTGGGAGAAAACGGCATCCGGATCCGGATGCCCCGGTCCCAGGCCTGCTGCGGGGCCCCCGCCTCCCTGAGCGGCCATGAGGGCCTGCTGGAAAAAAGCGCCCGCCGGAACCTCGCGGCCCTGGACGGCGAGATGCCCGTGCTCACCCTGTGTGCCACCTGCGGCAATACCCTGAAAAACGAGTATCCGGCCCGGTTTGCTCACGACCCGGTTCATTGCCGTCTTGCAGACCGGCTTTCCCAAAGGGTCTGCGATATCACTGAATACCTGGCCGGGCGGGAACATCTGTTTCTGGGGCCCGTGCCGGTGAACCGGCGGGCCTGCGTTCATCTGCCCTGTCACCTGAACCGGGGCATGCATGCCGGTTCTTCGCTGACAGCGTTTCTGAACCGGCTGCCCGGCCTGGATATCCAGTCGCTGGATGGCGCGGAGGACTGCTGCGGCGGGGGCGGGCTCTGCGCCCTGAAAAATCCGGATCTGTCCGCAACACTGGGCCGGAAAAAAGCCCGGGCCATTCTGGAAAGCTGTTCTGATCTGGTGACCACCCCCTGCCCGGGCTGCCTGATTCAGATCCGGGCGCACCTTGGGATGTCCGGTTCACGGAAAGGGCCGGGTAACCAGATCCGGGCCGTGCATCCCCTGGAACTGGCTGCCCGGACCTGGGAGAACTGACAACAGAAAATGTCTCAGCAGAGAGCCCTGCATGACCGTTATTTTTTCTCAGAGAAAATCTCTGCCATCATGCACCGGGCACTGCCGCCGCCCACCTGTTCGATGATATCCAGCTCCATGGGCAGGATTTTGCCGTACCGGGCCAGGCGTTCCAGCTGGGACGGGGTGAATCCTTTTTCGGCCCGCCGGGACATCACAATCAGGGGGCGGCCTCCGGCGGAATTGACCTGCAGAATGTTGCCGCAAAAATGGTTTTCCATCTGCTCCATGGTTATTTCGATCACATCAAACGACTGTGCCAGCGAGGTTTTGACCCGTTCCCGCTGACCCTTGTCCGGAATACAGTCCAGGCAGATGACGGCGAACCGGTCTCCGATGCTCATGATCACGTTGGTGTGGTAAATGGGGCGGCCGCTGGAGCTGCGGGTATCAAACAGGATGCCTTCCTTGAAAAACCGGAGACGGATGAAATTGTCAAACTGGGCTTCGTGGCAGCGGTGGGACCTGGCTGCATACACCACCTCGGCCCGGTGGTCGATCACCATGCTCCCCGTACCCTCCAGAAACCGTTCCCGTTCGTCCAGGGCGCCCACGTGAATCACGTTCCGGATCTTGTAGCCGTTGGCCACCAGCAGTTTTTCCACATCCTCGGGCCGCCGTTCATACCGGCGGCTGATGGCGGCCATGGGGTAGGTGATCAGGGTGCCGTCGTGTTCCGTGGAAAACCAGTTGTTGGGGAAAATGGCGTCCGGGGTCCTGGGATACTCCCTGCCCGGTTTTTCCAGGATCAGGACCGTGACCCCTTCCTGCCTCAGGGTGTCCACCATGGCCTGGAACTCGGCATTGGCTTTCTGGTTGATCTCTGTTTCCGACAGTTCCAGGTTATGCTGGAATTCATTGTCCTGCCCGGTTTCCTCGTTGAACCCGAAATCATGGGGCCGGACCATGAGCACGGTATCGGTGGTTCTGGATACATCCAACATGGCATTGCCTCGCAAAAATTCAATTTCATTTGTAATTTCATTTTTACCATGCTAAGTTTCCTCCGTCAAGAGGTGTAAAATCACAGTGGAGAGAACCGGACACCGGCTGTTCTGTTTCAGCCGGCCTGGTTTTTTTCACAAAAACATGATAGGGGAAACAGATAACCCGTTGAAAAAGGAAACCACCAGCATCCATGACATCTTATCATCCAACCGGTGCATACACCTGCCGGGAATACAGAGAGGAGATGATCCTTCTGGCTTTGCAGAAAAAACTGGCGGCCCCGGACCTGACCCCGGAGGAAAAACAGCGGATTCTTGAGGAAATAGCCGAGGTGAAGACCCGGATGGGCATGGACTGAGCGGCGTTGCGCCGGTCAATATACAAGGACAGCTGCAATGAAAACAACAGAACTCATTAAAAAGGAAAACCGGTTCGGGGCGAAAAACTACAAGCCCCTGGATGTGGTATTGAGCAGAGGATCCGGTATCTGGGTCTGGGATGTGGAAGGCAATCAGTACATGGACTGCCTGTCCGCCTATTCCGCCGTCAACCAGGGCCACTGCCACCCGAAAATATACCAGGCCCTGGTGGATCAGGCCAAAAAACTCACCCTCACCTCCCGGGCGTTCCGCAACGACCAGCTGCCGCTGCTGTATGAAGAGCTGTGCCAGTTAACCGATTCCCACAAGGTCCTGCCCATGAACTCCGGGGCCGAAGCCGTGGAAACCGTGATCAAATGTGCCAGAAAATGGGGATATGAATCCAAGGGCGTGGCAAAGGACAGGGCAGAGATTATTGTATGCGCCGACAATTTTCACGGCCGGACCCTGTCCATCATCGGGTTCAGCACGGATGACAATGCCCGGCAGAACTTCGGGCCGTTCACCCCGGGATTCACGGTCATTCCCTTCGGGGATGCCGATGCCCTGGAAGCGGCCATTACGCCTGATACCGTGGCATTTCTGGCGGAACCGGTCCAGGGGGAGGCCGGCGTCATCATCCCGCCAAAAGGCTATCTCAAGCGGGTCCGGGAGATCTGCACCCAAAAGAACGTGCTCATGATTCTGGATGAGATCCAGACCGGTCTGGGCCGCACGGGCAGGCTCCTGGCCGAGGAGCACGAAGGGGTCCAGGCGGACCTCACCCTGATCGGCAAGGCCCTGTCCGGCGGATTCTACCCGGTGTCTGCCGTGCTGTCCAACGAGGCGGTGCTGGGCCTGCTCCAGCCGGGCCAGCACGGCTCCACCTTCGGCGGCAACCCCCTGGCCTGTGCCGTGGCCAGGGCCGCCCTCAAGGTCCTGGTGGAAGAAAACATGATCGGCAATGCCGCGGCCATGGGGGAGTATTTCCTGGAACATCTGCGGCAGATCCGGCACCCGGCCGTGAAAGAGGTCCGGGGCATCGGCCTGATGATCGCCGTGGAGCTGCACAAAGACTTCCCGGGCGGTGCCAGGGCTGTCTGCGAAGCCCTTCAGGAAAAAGGGATCCTGTGCAAGGAAACCCATACCTGGACCATCCGTTTCGCCCCGCCCCTGGTGATCACGAAACCGGATATCGACTGGGCCATGGAAAAGATCCGGGAGGTGTTTGCCGAGCTGGACTGATGGATTAAGCCCGATGGCTGAGCGGCTGGAAACTGCCTGCACTTGACATGCACTGAGATGTGGATTAGCATAGCTATTATTGTCCATGTCAGAGAGGTGCTCCATGAGAACCATTCAAATGACCCTTGACGAAGAGCTTGTAGAGGCAGTTGACCGCGTGTCAAAACAGCTCTGTACCACCCGGTCGGCATTCACGAGGAAGGCGCTTCGTGAGGCTCTGGCCCGCTATCATGCTGAACAGCTGGAACAAAAGCACCGGAAAGGGTATGAGCGGCAGCCCGTATCAGAGGGTGAATTCTCTGTGTGGGAATCGGAGCAGGCCTGGGGGGATGAATGAAGCGCGGCGAAGTTCGCTGGTATCGGTTTCTGAGTCCGGACAAGAAACGACCGGTTCTGATTCTTACACGTAATTCAGTACTGGAATATCTGGGAGAAGTGACGGTGGCGCCTGTGACAAGCACAATCCGGGAGATACCGTCTGAGGTGTTTCTTTCAGTTGCAGACGGCATGCCCCGGGATTGCGCTGTCAATTGTGATCATTTACAGACGGTTTCCAAAGGGAAAATCGGCGCCTTGATAACCACTCTTGATCCGGCCAGAATGAATGATGTCGGACGGGCCATTCGATTTTCTCTCGCCATTTAAGTATAGAACCGGTCGGTATTCATGAGAAAGGCACTTCTGTCGGTTACAAAACAGACTCTCCCTGTTGACGGATCTTTTCCAGCTCCGTTTTGACCGATGGATCCAGGGGGACCGGCTGGTGCGTCTGGATGATTTTTGATAATTTTTCCCGGACCCGTTCCCGGGTATCCGGGGAACCGCTCTGTTCCCACCGGTCTTTGTAAAACCGTTTCAAAATATCCGGAAACCAGGATTCTTTTTTAAAATGCCTGAAGGTATGTGGGGACTGAATAAAATTGCCGCCGGGCCCTACCTTGTCAATCACTTCGGTGGCCAGGGTGTCTGCATCCACGGTGATTCCCCGGAGCAGGTGCCGTGTCATGCCGCAGATTTCATCCCCCAGCACCAGCATTTCAGGGGAGCAGATCATGCCGGCCCCCAGGTATCCGACATCATGAATCAGGTTCAGACCGGACAGCCCCTGGGATAAAATGGAAAATGCGGATTCCACGCCGGCCTGTCCATCCAGCAGCATGGAATCCGATGCCCCGGCAAGGCCCCAGGTGGGCAGTCCCAGGCGCTGTCCCATCTGGGCTTCGACGGCCAGGCACATGCAGGTTTCAGGGGAGGCAATCGCACTGACCGTGGTGGCCATGTCAAATTTTCCAAAATTTCCGCTCAGGCAGATTCTGGCACCGGGTTTGTACAACTGAAGAACCACCACGCTCATCAGGGCTTCCGCCAGCCAGACCACAATGGCGCCGGCCATGGTCACCGGACTGGTCGCACCGATGATCTGGGAGGTGCCGGGGCACTGGGGAATTCCCCAGTCTGCCGCCAGAAACGCCCGGTTCACCACCTCTTCGGGGTAGAACAGCGGGGTGATGGGTTCCGGATACGCCATCAGAAACGGTTTGCGTTCGAGCTGTTCCCTGCCACCGACGCACGCGGCCGCCATTTTCTGGATATACAGGCTGTCTTCCTGTCCTTCACTCAAAAACATCACCGGCAGGGTGGTGTTGGATACGCAGGCTTCAAAATCATACAGAAAGGACGCGTGCTTAGGGGTGTCCTGGGTGGTGCCGAAGGGCATCACCCAGTCGATATTGGGCAGGGCATCGGAAACCAGGGCGCCGATTTCCAGATCCCTGTACCGGGTGGGCCTGATGTCACCGGTTTTGTAATCCAGGGTATACGGGGAACCCGTGGAACAGCCGTAATAGCTGTTTCTTCCCTTCAGAACCAGGGCCGGGTTGCCCAGGCGGTCGTAAATGGTGAATCCTTTGGGGGCGGTCTGAAGGCACTGTTCCACCACCGCCCGGGGAACCCGGACCCGGTCGGCATCTACCTGGCATCCGGCGGACCGGCAGATCTGTTTTGCCCCGTCATGGGTCATCTTGAATCCGGTTTTGAACAGCACTGTCAAGGCAGCTTCAAAAATTTCATCCAGCTGGTTTTCTGAAACCATCGTCATGGACACTGAAGGATTGATTCGTTCGGGGTCTTCAAAAGGCATGTTTCTATTCTCCCTGAATGATTCTGATATACAGAATTGGTTTGTTGGTTGGTTGTTTCATGGAACCAATGGCCTGTCGTTCCCCATGTTCCCATAGAGAATGGAGGCGGTTACACATGGCCGTAATAATCCCTGTGCACCACCACGGAATAGGCGTAGTCCAAAAGGGTACCCCAGCTGAATACCGGCAGATCCACGGCCTGCTGAATCCGCCGGGCAAACGGCTGCATACCGGTACATTCCAGCATCAATGCCCCGATATCTTTTCTGGCATCCACAAACCGGCGGCAGATGTTCACCATATCCTTTTCCGCTTTTTCATAATCGATCCGGGGAATGTCCGGCCGTTTTTCATGATCCCAGAGGTTGTCGAATTCCGGGCAGCCGTATTCATCCTGTGCACCGGCAATGCAGAAGTTGCTGGACAGATCGATCCCCACCCGGGTCAGATGCGTTTCCGTCAAAAACCGCTTCTGGGCGCAGACGATTCCCACGGACCGCTCCGGTCCGATCAACTGCTGGATAAACGGCACCTGGAGCAGGCTGGACATGAACACGGGTACAGTGACATGGCGGGCCACATCCTGCTGAAAATAGGCAAAATATCCGCATTCCGCGGCAATGGCTCTGCAGCCCATTTTTTCCAGTTTGGCTGCGGCATCCAGAATCGGCTGCCGGCAGGGGGTTTTATCCGGTTCCCACACCAGGGTGTAATTATCGACGCCGGCGGCGATTTCATACTGGACAGGATAGGGAAAGGCACTGGCATTTCTCACATCCCCGGGAAATCCGGGATAGGCATCATCCAGCACCATGATACCGAGCCCCATGCCGTAGCAGGTATGATTTTTCCGGGTCCAGGCGGTGTGTATGTTACGGTCGCGGTTCTGATAAACCATATTAAAGGTCCTCCAGATTACAGGTCAGATGGTTCAGGTGTTCCATGACCGGGGCGGGAACCCCCTGGCCGGTCATGAATTCGTTCAGATGCCGCAGGGTGTCCGGAGGCATATCCGGTTGCCGGTATTCCTTAAGCATCTGTTCCAGTCCTTTTTCAATGTTTTCAAAGTATTTTTCCAGGGGGGGACGTCGGCCGAAATGTTCCCGCACACCGATTCTGGGTTGTCTGGAATGAGACCGGCATTTTTTCACGGTATCGGCAGCCCCGAGGAAATGGCCGCCCGGGCCGACCGATTTGATCAAATCCAGGTTCAATGTGTCGTCATTCACTTCAAAGCCGGCCTCGTACTGCATGATCATATCCATGAGTTCCAGATCCATCATGAATTTTTCATAGGACATGGCCGCATAGCTGTTCAGGATCCCGGCACTGTGGACAATCAGGGTCACCCCATTCTGATAGGCGGCCATCAGCGACAGCATGCTTTCATACCCTGCCTGGGCGGAAATGACGGCTGAATCCGTGGTGGCACCTCCGGAACGGCTGGGCAGTTTCAGGTACCGGGCCAGTTCACAGACCGCTTTTTTCTGGAGAGAATACGCCGGAGATCCCACAGAGATATTGCCGGTTCTCAAATTGGCGACATTGCTCTGCAGGCCGAATACCACAGGCACGCCGGGGCGGATGATCTGGGCGATCACAATCGCTGCCAGGGCTTCCGCAGTGGACAGTCCCAGGTTTCCGGCCAGATCGATGGGGCCGGTAGTGCCGGCCGTGGATGCCGGTGAAATGATCATCGGCTGATTGTACCGGGCGGAAACCAGGATGGTGCTCAGATCCATTTCATCGATCAGCAGCGGACTGATGGTGCTCACCATGGTCAGAATCCGGGGGGTTTTTTCCAGAACGGACCTGCCGCCGAACAACAGGGCGGCCATCTCCATGATCTGGGTCACCTGGTCTTCGTTCCCCGGTATGCCCATGAGGCATTTGTCAGAGGTCACCATGGCAGCATAGGTCATGATCAGGTGACTGATTTCCGCCGGGACGTCATTGGGTTGTGCCAGGATTCCGCCATTGATAGAAAAATGACCGCACTGATGAACCAGCCGCGCAAAACAGATATAATCGGACAGCAGACTGTCCCGGGCGGTCCCTTCCTTATCGTAAATGGCGGCACAGCCATAGCCTGACATAAAATGCCGGTGCGGATATCCGATGACGATGTTCCAGGCCGGATTCCTGGCATACAGGGTAAAGGATTCAGGGGCTTTGGATATCCAGTGTGCCACCTGCTCAGGGGTGAAAAACGCGGTTTCTTCATCGATCCGGATACCGTTTTCATTCAAAATATTAAGTACTTCCAGATGCTTGAGTTTGATTCCCACTTCCGAAAGTATGTTCAGCGAATGTCTGTATATTTCCTCAATCTGGTTCATTGAATTGAAAATCCTGTTGTTCTGTTTTTGAATTAATCCGTAATTGCTGATGATATAGTTATTCCGTGCTCAGCATCATGCGTTCATCCCCCCGTTCCATGGCCAGCTCCGTGAGCTTGTCCGCAGGAATATGGCACAGGATCTTGTGGCCGTTGGGCAGCCGCTGGAACCGGGGTTTTTCCTGTTCACAGATTCTGCCGTTTTCCGGCAGTACCGATTTCCGGGGACACCGGGTATGGAAGCAGCACCCTGACGGCCGGTTGGTGGGGCTGGGCACATCCCCGGACAAAATGATGGACTGTCGTCTGGCCGTGGGGTCCGGAATGGGAACCGACGAGAGCAGGGCCTCGGAATACGGGTGATACGGGGGCGGGTAAATGGCGGCCACCGGCCCGAACTCCACGATTTCTCCCAGGTACATCACCGCCACAAAATCGGAGATGAACCGCACCACACTCAGGTCATGGGCGATGAAGATCATGGTGGAGCCCATGTCTTCCTTGATTTCATTGAGCAGGTTGAGCACGGCTGCGGCCACGGACACGTCCAGGGCCGATACCGGTTCGTCGCAGATCACCAGGGACGGCCGGCTGGCCAGGGCCCGGGCGATACCGATGCGCTGCTTTTCCCCGCCGGACAGCTGCCGGGGGTAGCGGTCGTAGTAGTAGGCATCCAGCTTCACGGCCCGCAGGAGCCGCTCCACTTCCTTGCGCACCTTTTTACGGGGAACCGTCTTGAATTTGAGGATGGGCCGGCCGATCTGTGTCCCGATGGTGTAGGAGGGATTCAGGGTGGAATCCGGGTTCTGGAACACCATCTGCAGTTCCCGGATCAGGGACAGGTCCCGTTTCTGGGCCGGCAGGTTCAGGTCGATGCCCATGAGCTCCACCTTGCCGTCGGTCAGCTCTTCCAGGCCGATGATGCCCTTGACCAGGGTGCTCTTGCCGCAGCCGGATTCCCCGACGATGCCCAGGGTGGTCCCTTTGAGAACCTTGAGGGAGATGTCGTCCACCGCCTTGACGTGGGATTTTTTTTCCAGTCCCAGAATGGCCCGCAATGACGGGTTCTGTTCCGGATACCACAGCTTCATGTTCCGGATGTTGAGCAACGTGTCCATGGCGGAAAAATCGTCATCCCCTTCGATTTGAACCACGGCGTCGCGCTGCCCTTTTGCGTAATCGTCATACGGTACTTTGAGCGTCTCTCTGCCCAGAAAACACCGGGACCAGTGGTCATCGGATATGGGAACCAGCTCCGGATGCCGGGACGTACAGTGGGCGGTCATGCTTTTGTCTTCCAGGTGCCGGCCCTTGATGCGCCAGTCACACCGGGGGGCGAAAATGCAGGCGTTGAGGTTCCGGTCCGCCGGATCCGGCACCCGGCCCCGGATGGACCACAGCCGGTTGTTGGACAGGCTGTCCCCCAGCCGGGGCACACAGCACAAAAGCCCCCGGGTGTAGGGATGGGCCGGGCTGGCGAACAGTTTTTCGATGGGGCCCTGCTCCACCATTTCCCCGGCATACATCACGCACAGCCGGTCGCTGACCTTGGCCACCACGCCCAGGTTGTGGGTGATGAAGATGATACCGGTGTTGAAATCTTTTTTCAGGTCCTCGATCAGGTCCAGGACGGCGGCTTCCACGGTCACGTCCAGGGCCGTGGTGGGTTCGTCCATGATGAGCAGGGACGGATTGTTGAGCAGCGCCATGGCAATCACTACCCGCTGCTGCTGGCCGCCTGAGATCATGTGGACGTACCGGTTCATCACGTTGGCCGCATCCGGCATGTACACCCGTTCCAGCATGGCGATGCACCGGTCCCAGGCCTGTTTGCCGCTCATGTCGGTGTGGGCCGTGAGCACTTCCGTGAGCTGGGTTCCGATGGTCAGAGAGGGGTTCAACGCCTGCATGGGGTCCTGGTACACCATGGAGATGTTGTTTCCCCGGATTTTTCTGAGTTCCGCCTTGGGGGTGCCCACCATCTCTTTGCCCATGAACTTGATGCTGCCCCCCACCACCTTGCCGTTGGCGCCCAGAAAATCCAGGATCCCGAAGGCGATGGTGCTTTTGCCGCACCCGGACTCTCCCACCACGCCCACGGTCTGCCCCTGGCGCACGGTGAAATTGACCCCCCGGACCGCCGGGACCAGCTGTTTCCGGGTCTGGTACGAGATGGCCAGGTCCTTGACTTCCAATACCGGTATGTCTGCTGTCTGTTCCATAGAATCACTTTTTGTTGTGTGGGGTGACCGGCAGACCGGCTGCCGGTCACTGATTTACTGATATCTCATGGATTCTTCACGAATGCCGTCCGCCAGCAGGTTGAGCCCCACCACCAGGGAGGCGATGGCCAGGGACGGCCACAATGCGGCCCAGGGACTGCCCGTGAGAATAAAAGCCCGTCCCTTGGCCACCATGGATCCCCAGTCCGGGGATGGCGGCGGCATGCCAAGTCCTAAAAATCCCAGGGTTCCCATGGCGAAAATCGCATACCCGATCCGCAGCATGGCATCGATGATGATGGGGCCCCGGGTGTTGGGCAGGATCTCCACGAACATGATGAACCAGGGGCTTTCCCCCCGGGTCTCTGCGGCCCTTATGTATTCGCGGGTCTTGATGTCCAGAGTCAGACTTCGCACCAGCCGGGCGATGCCCGGCACCCCCACAATGGAGATGGCGATCACCACGTTGACGGCCGATGCCCCGATGGCGGCCACGATGATCAGGTAGAGCAGGATCACCGGAATGGCCATCATGGCATCCAAAAGCCGCATCACCAGCTCGTCGATCCACCCCCCCCGGTACCCGCTGATCAGCCCTAACGTGGCACCGATGATCAGGGCCACCACCACCCCCCAGATGGCCGTGCCGCCGGGCAGGGAAAAGTTTTCCGTCACCGGCAGTTCCACCAGGACCACCCTTGCCCCGTAAATGAGCCGGGTCCACAGGTCTCTTCCCAGTTCATCCGTGCCCAGGATATGCTGGGCCGACGGTCCCTGGTTGGGGGCTTTCCAGTCCTGGTCAAACGGGGAGTACGGGGTCAGCAGCGGGGCGAACAGGGCCACGAACACCCAGAACAGGACAATGACCAGGCCCACCATGGCAATCTTTGAGCTGAGCAGGATGGCGAACATCTCCCTGAACTGCTTTGACTTGGTTTTGGCCGTGTTTTTTTCAGGTTTTTCAGGCATACCGTATCCTCGGATTCAAAAAGGTATAGATGATATCCGCCACCAGCTGGGTCCCCACCGCCACCATGACCATGATCATGGCACCGGCTTCCAGGGCGTTGAAGTCCTTGTACAGGGCGGATTCCAGCAGATAGGCCCCCAGTCCGGGGTATCCGAACACCACCTCCACGATGACGATCCCGCCCAACAGCCAGTTGACGTGCAGCATGATCACGGTGATGGGTGCGATGAGCGCGTTTTTCACCGCATGCTTGAACACCACCTTCTTGTAGGGCAGGCCCTTGAGAAACGCGGTCCGGATATAGGGGGATTTCATCACCTCCACCATGGATGCCCTTGTGATGCGCAGCACATATCCCAGCTCGATGAGCGTGAGGGTCAGCACCGGCAGAATCAGCATCATGGGTTTTTCCCAGGGCGCTGCCGTCCCCAGGACCGCGGCCCCGGGCAGCCATCCCAGCCATACCGAAAAAATCAGGGTAAGAAAAATCCCGGTGGCAAATTCCGGCACCACGGAAAACATCATCCCTCCCACCGACAGGAACCGGTCTTTGGCCGACCCCTCCTGGAGACCGGCGATGAGCCCCAGCAGCAACGCCAGGGGCATGACGATCACGAATGCGGAGCCGGCCAGGACCACGGAATTGCGCAGCCTGGGCCACAGGCTCTTGTTTACGGGGCGGCCCGTTCGAAAAGAGACCCCCGGGTCTCCCCGGAGAAATCCTTTTTTCAAGGGGATGTAGTCTTTGGGACCGCCGGAACTTTCCATCCACCCCTTGCCCATGACAAACACGAACATGGTTTCTATTTCACCCTTGACCCACCGGACCGCATGATTCTGGCGGTCCACCCCCCAGAACTCCTGCTTGCCGTCCGAAATCGCTTCCCACCGCTCATTGTCCACATATTCGGTTTTTTCACCGTCCGGCAACAGGTTGATGGCCACCAGGTCGTCTCCGTCCACTTTCCAGCGGATGAGAGAGCCGTCATCTTTAACGGCCCACCATTCTTCAAACCCTTCTTCCGTGGTGATCCGTTGCAGAGGCATGCCGATTTTCTTTTCAGCCACCCAGTCGTTACCGGCGATCCAGTGCAGATACCGCACATACATGGGCTGGTCCAGCCCGTTCTGGCGGATGAACGCGGCTTCCTGTTCCGGGGTGATGAACGCTCCCAGTACATTTTTGGCGATATTGCCGGGAGAGGATTCCGCAATGATGAACACCGCCAGCGACACCAGAATCATGGTCAAAAGCAATAGAAAAAAACGGCGGAGGATAAAAACAATCATAAAAGCCCTGTCCTTGTTTTAAGGTGCCCGTACGCAGAGGGTACGTACGGGCGACACAGGTTTCTGATTTATGCTAAAGAGACGTCGTTGAACAGCATGAATCCGTTGGGGTGGCCTTCCAGGCCCTTGACATTGCTTCTGGCAACCATCCAGACGGCCCGCCAGTAGCCGATGCCGATGGAGCCCCGGTCATACTGGATTTTCTGGAGTTTGCAGAACAGTTTTCTGCGTTCTTCCACGTCCAGGGTGCCGTTGGCTTTTTCCAGGATCTCGGAGAATTCCTTGTCCACCCATCTGGTCTCGTTCCAGGCAACGGGATTGCCGTCCGCGTCCGCCTTGTAGGCCAGGTTCAGGACCATGGTGCCAAGCGGCCGGTGGGTCCAGGGCGTGATGCCGAAATCCACTTCGGTCCATTTTTCCCAGTACTGGCTGTTGGGCATGGTCTGCAGGTTGATCTTGAATCCCCCGGCAATGGCGTCCTGCTGAAGAATTTCCGCATATCTCACCACATCCGGCCATCCGGAACCCACCGCCAGGGTGACTTCCAGGCCGTCGGGATACCCGGCTTCGGCCAGCAGCTTTTTGGATCCCTGGGGATCATACGGCGGAATCGGCATTTCACAGTATTCCGGGTGCAGCTGGTACACATGGAAATCCTGGCCTTCCAGTCCCTGTCCCATATACGCAAGGGCCAGGATTTTTTCGTGGTTGTGGCATTTTCTCATGGCCAGCCGGACTTTTTCGTTGTCCCAGGGTTTGAGATCCACCCGCATGCGCAGGACGCGTGCGGATGCTGTTGGCGCGGTGAGAATAAGGGCGTTGGGATCATCCTTGAGCGCCATGTAGATATCGGTGCCTGCGATATCTGACAAATCGATGAAATCGATGTCCTTGCTCTTGATGGCCGAGATCATGGGCGAGGTTTCGGTTCCCATGTCGATAAATTTCATGCCGTCCAGGTAGGGAATGGGTTTGCCGTCCGCGCCTTTCTGCCAGTAATCGGACCGGGCCTTGAGAACGGCCATTTCCCCTTCACTGTATGTTTCCAGTGTGTAGGGACCCGTGCCGTGGGGGGCTTTGAGGAAATCGCCTTCAAAGGTCCGGTGGTTCAGGACCTGGGCCGGATACTGAAAAAAGTCCTCGGGAATGGAGATGGTGGGCACCTTCAGGTGCAGCTTGATCTGGTAGTCATTGACTTTTTCGATGTTGTTGCTGCTCAGATAACCGTCCACCAGCCCTTTCATGGAGGACCCCACGTTCGGATCCAGCCACTGGTTGAGGGTGAAGATCACATCATCGGCGTTAAACGTGTCTCCGTTGTTGAATTTAATGCCCTTTCTCACGTTCAGGGTCCAGGTTTTCAGGTCATCGCTGGCGTCCCAGTTTTCCAGCAGATAGGGGTGGGTGATGTTCTTGCCGTCGGTCAGGGTCAGGTACTCCGCGACCTGGCGGGTGACGTTGGATGCGGCAATCCAGGAATAGGTGGCAGGATGGGCGATTTTCTGCAGCGCCGTGGCTATTTTCAGGGTGCCGCCGCGTTTGACGTTTCCAGCAAAGGCTTTGGCGGTCCAGGACAGGCCGGCCATCTGGGTGGCTGTGAAAGCGGATACTCCCAGCAAGGTGGAGTATCTGAGAAATTCTCTTCTGGAAAGTTTGCCTTTTTCCATGTCACTTTTCAAGTCGTGCACGGCCGGATGAATTCTTTTTTCCATGCTTGCCTCCTTTTCTTTCAGTGTTTTTTGGTGTGATTTTGTCTATGTGTTCATACAAACAAGGGGTCATTACCGCTGGTCTGTTATTGCATGTCCTCCGGATTAATGCAAATTTTTGGTTTGATTTTTTTTAAAACGGGAAAATGTCATCCCTTTTCCCGTTTTGCCAGAATTTCTTTTTCTCCTTCTTTTTTGAGGCGTTCCAGTTCGGCCATCACCTTGTCGCTCAACGGATCCGGCTTGTGGGTTTCCATGATGGACCGGATTTCTTCCTGGACCCGCTGATCCATGGTGGGACAGCCGGAATTTTTCCAGGCATCGATGGTTTGACGGTTGAGCAGTTTTGACACGGACAGTTCCTGCTTGAAATGAGCCAGCGTATGTTTCCGGGTGATGAAATGTCCTCCCGGGCCGACATCTTCGATGATCTGCCTGGCCAGGGTGTCCCGGGTGACCGTGATGCCTTCCACGAACCGCTTGACCATTCCCGCAATTTCATTTCCCATGACCAGCTGTTCCAGGGAGCAGGCCATGCCCGAGGCCATGTATCCCACATCATGAATCAGGTTCAGTCCGGACAGCCCCTGAGCCAGAATGGAAAACGCCCCTTCCAGGCCGGCCTGGGCATCCAGGCATTTGGCATCCGTGGCACCGGCCAGGCCCCAGGTGGGCAGGTCGAATGATTTGGCGATTTCCGCCTGGGCCGCAATCCCCAGGCTGTTTTCGGGAGCCCCCATGGTCATGAGCGCGGTTTTCATGTCCAGGATTCCCACATTGCCGCTCATGGCCACCGGACATCCGGGTTTGCGCAGCTGGGCAATGGTGATGTGAATCAGGGCTTCGGCCGTGATCTGGACGAGCATGCCGGCCAGGGTGACCGGGCCGGTGGCACCGGCGGATACGGTGGAACCGGGCAGCTGGGGCATGAACCGGTCGGCCGCGATCAGGATCCGGTCCACCACGTCATCGGGAAAAAACAACGGCGCAATGGCTTCCGGATAGAGAATGAGAAACGGTTTTTCCCGCAGCTTGTCCTGACCCCCGGCGATCACGGAAGCCATTTCATAGACATATTCACACCCGAGAGGTGAATACCCGATAAACGCCGCCGGTTTGACGGTGTTGGTGAACAGGGCCGGAATTTCATGGACCTCCGCGGCTGCGCCCGGCACATCCTGGGAGGAGCCCATGGGCATGACAAAATCGATATGTGGCAAGGCATCCGCGACTTTGGCCCCCAATGCGATGTCATGGATGCTGGTGGGCCGGATTTCGCCGGTAAAGGGATCCCGGTGATTGGGGCTGGCGGTGGAGGTGCCGTAGTGGCTCTTTTCCCCTTCCACTTCCAGGGCCCTCCGGCCGTTCCGGTCATAAATGGTCCATCCCTTGGGGGCGGTGACCACACAGCCCTGAACGATATATTTGGGAATCTTGATGATATCGTCCCTGACCCATGCCCCGGCGGCCGTCATCATCTTTTTGACCCCGGCATGCCGGCATTTGAATCCGACTTTTTCAATAATATCAAACGCAGCCTGTTTGATTTCCCAGATCTGGTCATCGGTCAGAATCCGCATACTCACGGACCGGCTTTGGGTGGCAGAGGATTGAATCACGAGCGTTCCTTTCAAAAAAAATTGGGTTTCAATGCCAGTGTGGTGTTTTGATGAATGTCTGCGGGTGCTTCCATTGGAAAAACTTGTATCATTTTAAGGGAATGAGATCAAATCGTTTTTGCCTGGTTTTCCATATTCTGCAACGCTTCCCACTGAAAATGACAGGTAAAGTCACCGGCCAGATGCTGGTGACTGATGATGACCAGAATGCCGTCTTTTCCCTGCTGCCGAAGCATGGCCAGCAGGCGGTCAGCCGTGGGGGGATCCAGGCCTTCAAAGGGTTCGTCCAGGATCAGGATGGGCGGGCCGAACAGCAGGAGCCTTGCCAGGCAGACCCGCCGGGCCTGACCCCCGGACAGGCCGGTCCCGTATTCCCCGATGGGGGTGTCCAGTCCCCGTGGCAGCTCTCGAGCCCACTGTGCCAGCGCCACCTGTTCCAGGATTTCCCACAGCTTGGTGTCTTCTGCATCCGGTTTTCCCAGGCGCAGGTTTTCAGCCAGCGTCATGGGAAACAGATACAGGTCCTGGTCCAGCAGTCCGATCTGCCGGCGCAGGGTTTTTTCTTCCACCTCTCCCATGGGGATACCATTGACCCGGACATGCCCCTGGGACGGGGCCATCCATCCCGCCATCACGGCCGCCAGGGTGGATTTGCCGCAGCCGGATGGGCCCTGGATCCAGAGGGTGTCGCCCGGATACAGGGAAAACGACACACGGTCCGGGCCGGTCATGGCCTGTCCCTGCCGGGCTGTGATGTTTTCCAGTTCCAGCCGGGGGGGGGCGGAAAGTTCCGTAATGGTGCTGCGGTCTTCGGGCATGTCAAAAATGCGGTGCAGCCGCTGCTGGGCCCCCCGGGTGAACCCCAGGGCCTGAAAGGTCTGCGAAAGGGGCGCCAGCACTTCCGAAAGACCCAGCATCACGCAGCAGATCCCGGTCAGCAGGGCCGCAGAGATTTGACCGGAAAGAACGGTTTCTGCCCCCTGGAACAGCATCCCCCACAGGCCCAGGGATAGGGCCGCCAGGATCGCGGCCTGGGAAAAAATGCCCAGAGCCTGCAGGTTCCACCGGCTGTTTTCCAGATCATGATCCATCTGTTTCAGGGTGGTGAGGCGGGTTTCCAGGGCACCGGTGGTCCGCAGGGTGATGAGCCCTGCCAGGGTTTCGACTAAAAACTGCCTGCGTTCCCCGGCTTTCCGGGTCTGGAACCGGGCCAGTTTCATGGCCCGGGAAGCGGCCAAGAGCGGCAGCCCCCCGAAAATCAGGAGCATGACAGCCAGATAGATCCAGAACAGAGGGACCGATACCCAGTAAAGAAATCCGGCAAACACCAGGCTGAGAGACACGGCCCAGACCCAGGGAGCCAGGCCTCTCAGGGGCCACTGGTCCAGAAGATCGATGTCCGCCAGCATCCGCTGCATCAGATCTCCGGAACCCGGATCTTCGAGCCGGTACCGGGTCATGCGGGACAGCCCGTCAAACACGGCAAGCCGCAGGTGCTGCAGCAGCCGGAGAATCCCGTCATGGGAAACGATGCGCTCGCCGTAAATCGCCAGGGTCCGGCAGATAGCCAGCGTGCGGATGACCGCGGCCGGCTGCAGATAATTGAAGGCATACAGGGCCGCCGGGGTGAGCCCGGCCACACCGGCGGCAGTGATGAACCATCCGGATGCCGCCAGCAGCAGAATGGCCGCGCTCAGGCCCACGGCCCCCAGACCCAGGCCCAGATACCCCATGGCCCCCTGGTGGAAAAAAAGGAACCCCAGGGACAGTTTTGGCAGGGACAGACCCGTTTGGGACCGGTCCGGCTGAGCCCGGTCTGGTTGGGAAAAATCCGGTATGGAGAGATCCGGTTCGAAGCGGTCCGGTTTTTCAGGTGACTGTGCTATGATGGCGCCTCTCAATATCGGTGACACGGCCGTTGTCCAGTCTTACCAGGGTATCCAGCCATTCCAGGCCCTCCAGGTGGTGGGCCGCCAGAATCAGGGTCCGGCCCCGGGATATCTGTCCGATGTGGCGGCGCACGGCAACGGCGGTTTCAGGATCCAGATGGGCCCCGGGTTCATCCAGAACCCAGAGCCAGGCATCCTGGAGCAGGGCCCGGGCCAGGGCCAGCCGCTGCAGCTGCCCGCCGGAAAACCCCCGGCCCCCTTCCCCCACAGCCGTGTGGATACCGCCGGGCAAAGTGTTGATAAAAGCCCACGCGCCGGCCGAATCCAGGGCCTGCCGGAACCGCGCATCTCCGGCCTCGGGACAGGCCAGCCCCAGATTTTGGGCCACAGTGCCGGAAAACCACTCCGGCCGTTGCCCCAGCCATGCGATCTGTTTCCGGAACCGGTCCGGTTCCAGGGAGTCCAGGGGATGCCCGTCCACCAGGATCTGCCCCTTGGAAGGTCGGTCAAACCCTAAAATAAGGTGCAGCAGGCTGGTTTTCCCGCTGCCGCTGGGACCCACCAGACCCACCCGTTCACCCGGGGCAATGTCCAGGTCGATGCCATCAAGCACCCGGTTCCGGCCGGGGGGCTGCCAGGAGACCTGTTGCATCCGGATGCCGGGCGGCCCTGCCGGCACCCAGATTTTGGTGCCGCCCTGGAAAACGGTGCGGCGGGCACGGATCAAGGGCATCAAGGAGGCGGCCGCGGCCATGGCCTGGGCTTTGGCGTGGTAATCGGCTCCGAGGCGGCGCAGGGCCATGTAGAATTCGGGGATCAGGAGCAGGATGAAGAGGGCGCTGTTCAGGGGGACGGGGACGGTTCCCCTGGCCCAGGGCACATACCCCAGAAGCCCCATGCCCAGGTAGACCGCTGCCACGGCAATGCCCAGGGAGGCAAACAGCTCCAGCACGGCGGAAGACAGAAACGCCATGCGAAGGACGGCCAGGGTTTTTATCCGGAACCGGCCTGAGGCGGATGCCAGGGTCTGCCGGGCCTGGGGCACGGCATTGAGCTGGCGCAGCACGGGCAGGCCCTGTAAAAATGTCCGGATCCGGTCGGCCAGCAGGGAAAGGGCACTGAACTGGCGACGTCCGGCCCGGACCGCTTCATTGCCCACCAGGACCATGAAAAAAGGGATCAGCGGGGCCGTGACCGTCAGCAGCGCTGCCACCACGGGGCTGTGGGGCAGCACCGCCGCCACAATGATGACCGGGGTGGCCACGGCCAGGATTTTATGGGGCAGGTACCGCACAAAATAGTCATCCATGGCATCCACCTGCTCCAGCAGCATGGCGGAAAGGCTGCCGTCTCCGGCAATGCGGCTTCGGTGGGGGCCGGCCGCAGCAATGGTTTCCAGCAGGGTTTGTCTCAGCCGGCGGCGCACCAGCCGGCCGGCCCGGATCCCCAGCATCTCCTTGACCGCCAGAAAGCAGGGGCGCAGAACCATCGGGATCACCAGCAGCCACAGCAGGTGCCGGTCAAATCGGGTTTCCATCGCCAGGCCTGCCAGAAGACCGGCCACCAGAAAACACTGGGCCACCATGCACACCGAGGCGGTCATGCCCGCACCAGCGGAAAGCCAGAGCAGCGATGTCACCTGTCCCACCTGGTCTTTCAGCCAGGCGCCGGCCTTTTTTTCCTGACCTGGTTTCAAATGGGCTGTCACAGGGCCTGTCTTCTGTGCTCAGACAACATTTTCAGGTTTCTATTTTTCAGGCGTTCCTCCATGTGGCCGTGGTAGCATAAAAAAAGGGGATAGACAAGTGAGAGGCCATCTGTTGACGCGGTTTCTTACAGGCAGGTGTGTTCATGTCCGGCTGAAAAACTAACCCTTGTATCCGGTCTTTGTTCGTCATAATATCTAAGGAAACCGCAATACCCCCATACGGGCAGGATTCCATTTGGGAATGACAGACCGGAAAACGCCCGGCCCGTAACGGGTTATCAGGAGGCGTATATGAACCGAGATCAGGCCATCGAGGCCCTGGAAAGCTTTGAGGGATACTGGGATATCATCGTGATCGGCGGCGGGGCCACCGGCCTGGGGGTGGGGGTGGATGCCGCGTCCCGGGGATACAGGACCCTTCTGCTGGAGCAGCATGATTTTGCCAAAGGCACCTCCAGCCGCTCCACCAAGCTGGTCCACGGAGGGGTCCGGTACCTTCGCCAGGGCAATATCTCCCTGGTGCTGGAGGCCCTTCATGAACGGGGACTGCTGATTCGCAACGCCCCGCACCTGGTGAGCAATCAGGCGTTTATCGTTCCCAACTATGAGTGGTGGGACGGCCCGTTCTACGGGGCCGGCATGAAGGTGTACGACATGCTGGCCGGCAGACTGGGACTGGGCCCTTCCCGGCACCTGTCCAAACAGGAGACCCTGAAACGGATTCCCACCCTGGAACCGGCAAAGCTGCGGGGCGGGGTGGTGTATCATGACGGCCAGTTCGATGATGCCCGGCTGGCCGTGAACCTGGCCCAGACCATGACAGACTGCGGCGGCATCCCGGTCAACTACATGAGGGTCACCGGGTTTTCAAAGGCCGGAGAAATGATCGACGGGGTGTTTGCCACGGACATGGAAACCGGCAAATCCCATGGAATTCATGCCCGGGTGGTGGTGAATGCCACCGGCGTGTTCACCGACCAGGTGCTTCAGATGGAAAATCCCGGGGCAGCGCCCATGATTGCCGCCAGTCAGGGGGTCCATCTGGTTCTGGACAAGTCGTTTTTACCCGGGGAATCCGCCATCATGGTACCCCAGACCGCTGACGGCCGGGTCCTGTTTGTGGTGCCCTGGCACGGCCGGGCCGTGGTGGGAACCACGGACACACCGGTGTCCCGGATCTCTCTGGAGCCCCGCCCCCTTGCAGAGGAGATCGCCTTCATTCTGGCGCATGCAGCCCTTTATCTGTCCAAAGATCCCACGCCCGGAGATATCAAAAGTGTGTTTGCCGGTCTGCGGCCCCTGGTGAATACCGGTAAGGAGCATAATACGGCGGCCATCTCCCGGGACCACTACCTGGTGGTTTCCGAATCCGGCCTGGTGACCATTACCGGCGGCAAGTGGACCACCTACCGGAAAATGGCCGAGGATACCGTCAATCAGGCCATGCTGGTGGCCGGGCTGGACGAGCGGGAATGTGTGACCAAAAAACTGCGGATCCACGGCTGGCTCAAACATTTTGACAGCACCGACCCCCTTCATTATTACGGGTCGGATGCCATCCACCTCAAAAAAATGATCCGCTTGGATCCCGGCCTGGGGGAGAAGCTGCATCCGGATCTTCCTTACCTCAGGGCCGAGGTGACCTGGGCCGTGCAAAAGGAGATGGCCCGGACCGTGGAGGACTTTCTGGCCCGCCGCAGCCGGGCTCTGGTGCTGGATGCCCGGGCCGCCATGGACATGGCACCGGAAGTGGCACGGATCATGGCCCGGGACCTGGGATATGACGATGCCTGGAAAACCCGCCAGATCAATGCGTTTGTCAAACTGGCCGAAAACTATCTGGCGGCATCTCCGGCTGCCGGCGCATCTCTTCCCTAAAGGGTTTTCAGCATGACTTCGGCAAAATGCGGCAGGACAAATGCGGCTTCATGGATCTCTGGGGTATAATATTTCAACCGGCCCTGGAGTTCCGCCGGCATCTCTCTGGCCGGGCGTGTCAGTTCCGGTCCCAGCGATCCCAGGCAGATACCGATGTTGCCTCCTGGGTAGGTGGGTACCATGATGCAGGCATACGCCTGCCGGTCAAACAGTTCCCGGGTGATTTTCGCCAGACGGGTGACGCAGTCCTTGTGAAGGAAAATGGATTCTCCCTGTGTGGCGATAATGCCGCCGGGCTTGAGCGCGTTTTTCAGACTTTCGTAAAACGGTTTTTTGAACAGGACTTCCCCGGGGCCGATGGGGTCGGATGAATCCACGATGATCACATCATACATCCCGGTTTTTTCTCTGACAAATGCGGCCCCGTCCCCGATAAAGACATTGACCCGGGGATCGTCGAATCCGCAGGCCAGGTCCGGCAGAAACTGTTTGGACACCGTGATCACCATCTCATCGATTTCACAGAAATCCATGGTTGAGACACCGGCGTGACGGCCCACCTCCCGCAGAATGCCGCCGTCTCCGCCGCCGATCACCAGAACGGTTTCCGGCTTGGGGTGAGCGAACAGCGGGATATGGGCCAGCATCTCCTGGTAGCTGAATTCATCGGACTGGGTCAGTTGAATGATGCCGTCCAGGGCCAGCATTTTTCCGTGATGTCTGGTTTCAAACACCTGGATATGCTGGAACGGGCTTTTTTCATCATACAGGGTTGTTTCGATTTCAAGGGACAGGGCCATGCCGGGCCACATGGGACAGGTTTCAGAAAACCAGCCGTCTTTGACATATCTGGTGTGTGTCATGTTTCAACTCCTTGCTGTATAGATTTCTGGCCTGCCCGCCCCTTTCCGGAGCCGTCAATGACCACCGGTTCCGGAAAGGGGCGGGATATCTGAATCACTGACGCAATGCGATCTGCATCTTGTAATGATCCCCCTTGAAAAAAGATATGGCAAATTCAGCCACCTCCCGGGGATCGTAATATTTGCAGCTGAACACATCCAGGTAAACGGTATTGTCAGCATTGGCAAAATGGCCGGAAATCAGGGATGTTTCGATCAGCTGGGTCATGCTGAACCCTTCCACCCGTTCATCTTCGCCGAAATGAACCACCTGACAGTCACCGAACCGTTTCATGTCGATCCGGTCACACAGCTCAAACACGAACTGTCTTATTTTTTCCGCGTCCCGGATGATGCCGGGGTCACTGCCGTAGATATCGATGGAAGACAGGACCCCCCATGGATTTTTGTGTTCATATTCTTTTTTCCAGGAGATGGGATGGGTGGTTGAACTTTTAAGGGTTTGTCCAATACACTGCTGTTCAACGGGCCGGGCGATGATCCCCCGGTTCTGATCGGAAGAGATCACCACGTTTTCAGATTCAAATGAATCTTTCATGGACATGATGGCGGTTTCCATATCAATACTGTCGCCACAGGTGAAGATGTCCACGGCGGCATAGTCATGTTCCGGCCAGGCATGGATGGTGAAATGGGATTCAGCGATCACCACCACCCCGCTGACGCCCTGGGGGTTGAACTGATGGAACGAGGAGCTGATAACGGTGGCTCCGCTGTCTTTTGCCGCTTTCAAGAGGGCGTTTTCAACCCGTGCCGGATCCAGAAACGCAGTGGCTCCACACTCATAGTATTCAATGGTCACCTGCCTTCCCAGGGCAAAAAAATCATTGTCCTGAACATCACCGGTCAATTTGGGGTTTTTGTTAAGCATGGGTATTGTCTCCAAAAAAAATTAATCCACATCCGGGGCAATCCGCGACTGACGCAGGGGATGCCCGTCATTCATCATAAAAAAGGTACAGGACTGATCCGGAGGTTGAAAAAATCAATACCGGGTCAGTTCAATCGGTTTTTTAATTTGGGGTTGTCCGGGAAATGGGGGTGATGGAAGGGAGGGGAGGATGTCACACGCAGTAAAATCAAAACGGTCCGAAACGACAGACAATATCCGTTTTATCCCCCCGGCATCAGCGGCCATTCCCGTGACGGTGGAACAAGCAACGTATCCGAGCTTGTTTCTTGAATATATAAATCTCCGAATAACCATAAAATGTTTAATTTTAAATGCATAAAACCTTCAAGTTTGGGTGATTGCCTGCGTGCCATAAATTTTCATATGATACGCGCCTATCCCGATAAAAACAAATCCTTTTACAGGATTTTTTTAAAATTGAAAAGAGGTTTTGTGAGGAAAATGAAAAAATATTTGATTTCCCCCTGCTCTCTGGTATATAGGACGACGGACGGAACGGTCTGACATGAAAAGAATGTCCGGCCTGATCACGATTCAGGGGAACTCCGAAAAAATGGCGGTAAAACGACAGCAGTTGAGCAAACGAGTGGTACGCGATCTGCAGAAGAGATCCACGTCAGGGGTATTTTTCTACATACTGGTGCCGCCGGTTCTCTTTTTCACGGATGGATATATTTACCGGCATTTAACCGTCAGCCTGGTTTTTCTGGGGATTTTCACCGGTATCTGCCTGTTCCGCCTGGGCCATGTTCATGTTTCCAGAAAAACGCTGGAGAGCGGCAGACATGAAAAAAGAGATAAAATCGTTTTTGTCGTCAGTATTCTGTTGACAGCCCTGGCGTGGGGGGTGGGGGCCGCATTTTTTCTGCTGTACAGTGATGACCGGTCCATTCATCTGCTGATGCTCATCTGTACGGTAGGGTTCTGCGCCGGCGGGGTGATGTCCTTCATGCCGTTGCTGTATCTGGCGGCTGCCTATAATATTCTGATGCTGGTGCCTGCGATTGCCGCGGTGTTCATCAGCGGGGAGGTTCCGTCTCTGGGAATCGCCATGATCCTCTACTCCATCTATCTGGTGCTGATTTCGCTGAGGGGCAATCAGGAATACTGGACCGCACTGGAAAACGAATCCCTTCTGGAAGAAAAAACCCGGGAACTGGAAATAGCCAGCCGGACCGATGTGCTGACCGGGCTTTACAACCGCCGTTATTTTGACGAGCTGTTCGAACTGGAATGGGGACTTTCCAGCCGGAGAAAAACCCCGCTGACGCTGTTAATCTGCGATATCGATCATTTCAAAAAAATCAATGACACATACGGGCATCCGGCCGGGGATGACTATCTGAAACTCATCAGCCGCTATATTCAGGAAGTGTTTCAGCGGGAGACCGATGTGGTGGCCCGGTACGGCGGTGAAGAGTTTGTCGTGCTTCTGCCGGACCGGGATGCCGAACACACCCGGGAACTGGCACAGCGTCTGGGAGAAAAAATTCAGGGCGCCGTGCTGGATTTCAACGGAAAAAAGATTCAGACCACCATCAGCCAGGGGGTGACTTCCTGTATTCCCGCGCCGGGCACGGACCGGGACGTGATTCTCACCCGGGCCGACAATGCCATGTATGCCGCCAAAAATGCCGGCCGCAACAAAATCGTTGTGGACATGCAGTAACCCGACAGACCATTGCCGACATCGACAAAACAATCACCGGTCCGGCAACGCCATCCGGACATGCTGCACAAAGAAATCCCGGCACTCATCCTCCCGGTGGCTCACGTAAAGAATGGTACTCAGGCCGTCTCTGGCCACATCCGCCAGAAAATCCAGCACCGCATGCCGGTTGGGCGTGTCCAGACCCTGGGTGGGCTCGTCCAGGATCAGCAGCTTCGGCCCTTTGATCAGGGCCCGGGCGATCAGGACCAGGCGCTGGTCCGCAAAGCTCAGATCCCGGAAAGATATCGAGGCCGTGGATGCCATGTCAAGCCGGGAGAGCCAGGTCATGGCCCGGTTTTTCTGGGTTTCGGTCACCGGATTGTACAGGCCGATGGAATCGAACAGGCCTGACAGAATACAGGCCAGCACACTGCCCGGTACCCGGAAATTGCGGTGCAGGTCCGGGCTGACAATGCCCATGTGCTGCTTGATGTCCCAGATGGACTCCCCTGTGCCCCGGCGGATGCCGAACAGGGTCAGGTCACAGGTGTAGCAGGCCGGATGGTCCCCGGTGATCACCTGGAGCAGGGTGGATTTGCCGGTGCCGTTGGGACCGGTGATCAGGGTGTGGCCGCCTTTGTCCACCACCAGGCTCAGGTCCGTGAACACAGCCCTTCCTTCATATCCGGCGGTGCATCGGTGAAGCCGGACCAGTGCCTTTTTTTCACGCGTATCAGAACGTGTCTCGTCTGCCGGGGAAAAATCCTCAACCGTGGCCTGGAAATCCGGCCGGGACCTCTGGGCCAGACAGGATGCCGGCACCTGGTCCACCGGACCCTGGTAAACCAGGGTGCCATCGGCCACAACGCCCAGATGGGTGATCCATGAAGGAATGTCCGCCTGGTTGTATACAAAGATCAGGATCTGGATTCCTCTGGAAAACAGGTGACCCATGGCCATGTCCAGCTCTTTGCAGCTCTCCGGGTCCAGGCCGTCGAACGGAGCCTGGATCACCAGGCAGGAGACCCCCCTGGTGATGGGGGCCAGCAGCAGCAGTTTCCGGGTCTGGCCCGTGGACAGCTGGCGATATCCCTTGTCCAGACTTTCCGTCATGCCCAGGGCATGAATCAGAGCGGCATGCTCCTCGATATTTTCCAGGAACTCCCGGGCCGGGGTGCCGGGATCCAGCCGGTCCAGAAAATCGGTCTCGTCTTTTTTCAGCTCGGATTCATACACGGCCTGCTGGTCCTTGAAGGACACCACGCCGGGCTGATCCGGTATTGACCGTTCCGACACCCGGCCTTTGATCTGACTGCCGGACACCAGATCAAACAGATCATCGATGCCGGACCGGTTGGTTCCCAGAAGGGTCCAGGCCTGGCCGGGCAGCGCCTGGAACTGTTCAATGGTCACATGGTCTGTCTGTGCCTGGATAATTTTCATGGCGGCCATTGAAACAGGAAGCGTGTCATATGGCAAGGCAAATTTTTGGATCTCAGGCAAGGGTGCCGCCCCTGGTGGGGGTGCCTTGCTGCCAGCCTGGAATCCACGGAGTGGCTCCGACAGTCCGTCAGCAAGGCACCCCCACCAGGGGCTCCGCTGTACAAAAGGTCCCCGGTTTTATACCTCACCGGGAGATTCCCCATTTTTTGGGAATATGATATGGTATGCGCATGAAACGGATTTATGTGGATCTGGATGACGTGATCTCCAGGACAACGGATACCTACAGCGCAGTCATTGAACAGGAGTTCGGCAGACAGGTCCGGTTTGAGGACCTGACCTGTTTTGACCTGAAGGTGTCATTTCAACTGACGGACAGGGAATACCGGCATTTTTTTGATCGGATTCACCAGCCGGACCTGTTGATGAATTTTGATCCGGTGCCGGGAGCAAAAGAGATGATGGCCCGCTGGATCGATGCCGGTCACCGGGTGGACATTGTCACGGGCCGCCCCCCCTCGGCCAGGGAAACGTCTCTGGCCTGGCTGGACCGTCAGAGAATCGCCTATACGGAATTCATCATGGTGGATAAATACAACCGGAGCGGCGAGGATCACCCCGGGATGATTTCCAGGACCCGACTGATGGCCAGCCGGTATGATCTGGCTGTGGAGGATTCCCTGGACACGGCCTTTTTTCTGGCAGAGCACATGGGCGTGACGGTCCTGTTGTATGACCGGCCCTGGAACGCCCGGCCGGCAGTGCCCCCGGGCATCATCCGGGTCGCTTCATGGCAGGATATCGGCGCGCTGCCCTGGTGCCCCTGACCCGCTGTTTTGGCGGTAGATATTTTTTTACATGTTTTTTACAACCTGTTTACGCGTTGATGACACAATCTGTGTGACGCTTGTGTAAGCTGGTTTTGAATGCGGGACAGCAAAGAGAACGACGGGCCTGCAAAAAACCAACTTAATAACAGGGAGAACAACCATGGCAGATGACATGCAAAAAAAGGCAGGGGCATTGTTGACAATCGCAGGACTGCTGGTTCTGGTGCTGGCAGCGGGGATCTCACAGGCGGCTGCGGCATCGTCCAAAGTGATCTGCACCGTTGAAACCGACCGGGCCGTCCTGCCGGCGGGCGAGTCCCAGGACGTGGTGCTGAAGGTGACGCTGGATGCCCCGCCGGTTCCGGCAGGCACCCGGCGGCCCAAAGTGAACCTGGCACTGGTCCTGGACCGGTCCGGATCCATGAACGGGACCAAGATGGAACAGGCAAAGGCGGCTGCCGTGGAGGCGCTCACCCGGCTGGGCAGCCGGGATGTGTTCAGTGTGGTGGTGTATGATACCAATGTGCACACCATTGTTCCGGCCCAGAGTGCCGGGTATGTGGACCGCATTGTCCAGACCATCGAAAATATCCAGGCCGGGGGAAACACGGCTCTTTTCGGCGGGGTCAGCCAGGGAGCGGCAGAGATTCGGAAACACCTGGAAAACGATTTCATCCACCGCATCGTGCTGCTGTCCGACGGACTGGCCAATGTGGGCCCGCGCATGCCTGAAGATCTGGGACGGCTGGGGGCTGCGCTGCTCAAGGAAAACATCTCCGTGACCACGGTGGGGGTGGGCACGGATTACAACGAGGACCTCATGGCCCGGCTGGCCCAGAACAGTGACGGCAACACCTATTTTGTGGAATCCGGCGTGGACCTGCCCCGGATTTTTGCTGCGGAACTCGGGGATGTCCTCAATGTCGTGGCCACCCAGGTAAACGTCACCATCACCCTGCCCGGAACGGTGCAGCCCGTGGAAATCATCGGCCGGGAGGGCAGGATCCTGGGACAGCGGATCGAACTGTTCATGAACCAGCTGTACGGGGATCAGCAAAAGTATGCCCTGGTAAAGGTCCGGCTGCCCGAATCCAGGGAAGGGGACCGGCTGAAAATCGCCCAGGCGGATGTCCATTATCAGAACCCCCTGACCCTTCAATCGGAGACTTCCAGCGGGATGTCCCTGGTGTCGTTCAGCCATGATCCCGTGCAGGTGAAACATTCAATCAACCGGGATGTAGTCAAGGAATACCAGCTGAACCTCAAGGCTCTGGCCCAGGAAAAAGCCATTGAACTGTCAGACGAAGGCAGGCAGCCGGAAGCGGTGACGGCACTCAAGCAATCTGCAGAAAGACTCAAGCAGGTGGGCCGGCTTTATGATGATTCAGATCTGCTCAAAGAAGCGGAAGCCGTCGAGGCCCAGGCCGATCAGATCGAGGAAAAGGGCATGAGCAAAAAAAGCCGGAAAGAGCTTCGTACCCAGTCGTATCAGCAGAAAAACCAGCAGGTTTCCCAATAGGTAAAAGAATGATATGGCAGCAGGCATGACATATAGACGATCTATCCTTTTTTTCTGGGTCCTGATCCTGGTGCCCACCCTGGTCATGTCCGGGGGCGCATACCGGCTGCTGTCCCATGAACAGGAACGGCTGAACCGGTCGGCCCGGGACGCGCTCATGGCCCAGGCGGCCGCCATATCGGAAACCATCCACCTCACCGTTGACACCGTGAGGGACAACCTGGTCCAGGCGTTGATGGCCATCGATCCGGGAAAGCTGGGGCCAACGCTCCAGGACTGGGAAAAAACCAATCCCCTGGTCAGGAATGTTTTTATTTTTGAACCGAAAGACACGCTGATTTATCCGGAGAAAGGCATGGCCGCCACCCCGGAGCAGCAGCAGTTCATCGCCCGGTTTCATGGCCTGTTTTCAGGCAGAACGACATTCGAGCCCCTGGAAGGGGCCGGGGGACCGGAATCGCTTAGGGGACAGTCAGACGGCAGCAAGACGTCCAATGCCAGTCAGGGAGATGCCCGCAGACAGCTGGTCAGTCTGTCCAGGGCGGACCGGAACCCGGCGGCACGGGTGGCGGCCGAAGCCGACATGGAAACGCAGGAATCGGCGGCCAGTCCGGAACCGGGGTATACATCCGGCTGGCTGCCCTGGTTCAGTGAAAACCGGCTGCATGTGCTGGTCTGGGTCAAATCATTGACCACATCACAGGTTTATGGACTGGAGGTGGAACTGGTGACCCTGCTGTCCCGCCTGGTGGTGGATTTTCCGGCGATGGAAGATGCCGGTTCCGCCATTGTCCTGACCGACGGCAGCGGCAGCGTCATTCACCAGTCCGGTCAGCTGAAAATCTCCCCGGAAATCCGGCCTCTGTCTCAAGTGGCCGTTTCCAGCCTGCTGCCGCACTGGAACATGTCGATTTACATGGATGAAGACCGCCTCGGGGGTGGCCGGGGATTTTTTTACCTGTCACTGATCCTGGTGGGGATATTTATGGCGGCCATTCTGTCCGGCGGGATTCTGCTGACGCGGATGACGCTTAAAAACATGAAAGATGCCCGGCAGAAAACCTCGTTTGTGTCATCCGTATCCCATGAATTGAAAACGCCCCTGACCAGCATCCGTATGTCTGCGGAACTGCTGTTGTCGGGCCGGGTATCGGACGAGAAAAAAAAGGACCGATACCTGTCCGTGATGGTGTCGGAAAGTGAACGGCTGACACGGCTGATCAACAATGTCCTGGACTTTGGAAAACTGGAACAGGGCAGAAAACACTACCGGCTGGCCCCCGTGGCCGTGGACCGTTTTCTGGCGAAGCTCATCGAGGCGCACCGGGTCAGGATCACGGCACAGGGATTGAAGATTATCACCCACATAGAGCCGGAGGATTTCACGGTCAGAACGGACCGGGATGCCCTGGAACAGGTGGTGTTGAACCTGGTGGACAATGTGTTGAAATATGCCGGCACCGGGGAATTCATCAAATTTGTTCTGAAAAGACAGGACAGGACCGTCCTGCTGACCATCTGCGATGACGGCCCGGGAATCCCCAAAGACCTTCAGGAAAAGGTGTTTGACCAATTTTTCCGGGTGGACAGTTCCCTGACCGCCACCCAGCCAGGGTCCGGCCTGGGACTGAGCATTTCCCGCCGGATTCTCAGGGATCTTGGCGGGGATCTTTACCTGGAACCCGGAAACGAAACCGGCTGTTGTTTTACAGCGAGGATAATGGATCATGACACAGATAACGATTCTGGTGGCGGAAGATGACCCGCACATCCGGATGGGCCTTGTGGATACCCTTGAAAGCGAAGGATACCGGGTGGTGGAAGCCCGGAACGGCGGTCAGGCAAAGGCAAGGTTTCAGGCGGGCGGGATTGACCTGATCCTGCTGGACGTGATGATGCCGGAAAAAAGCGGGTATGATGTCTGCCGGGAGATCCGGGCCGCCCGTGACCCGGTGCCCATCATCATGCTCACGGCCAGGGGAGAGGAGATCGACAAGGTGGTCGGACTCCAGCTGGGCGCGGATGACTATGTCACCAAGCCGTTCGGGGTGCATGAGCTGCTGGCGAGAATTGACGCCGTGCTCCGGCGGACCGTGCGGGCCAAAAAGCCGGAACCCACCGGGGACTCTCTGTTTTGGTTCGGACCCTTTGAAGTGAACCCGAAAACTTATCAGGTGACTGCCGGCGGGGTCAGCCGGGATCTGACAGACCGGGAACTCACCCTGCTCCGCTGTTTTCATGCCCATCCCGGTGAAGTGCTGAACCGGGATTTCCTGTTGAATGCCGGCTGGGGCATCGACTATCTGGGCACCACCCGGACCCTGGACCAGCATATCGCCAAACTGCGCAAGAAAATTGAAACGGATCCGTCCCATCCTCAGCTGATCACGACCGTTCACGGCCTGGGCTACCGGTATAACGCCGGATGAAAGCATGTGTCCGAAAGTCTCATTCTTGAATGCCCTTGTCATTTTCACGCCATCCGTGATAGAAGAAACAATCAAGAATGGACATAATTATCAATCATTCAGGGTGATATCATGGAAAAAGATCAATTTCAGAAGACAATTGAGGTTGGTAAAAAAAAGATAACGATTTATGACATCAATCGGCTGGAAGAAGCGATGGGCGTTCCGGATATCGGCAGGCTCCCTTTTTCCATTAAAATTCTTGTGGAGAATCTGCTTCGAAAACTGGATGGCCGGATTGTCACTGAAAAAGATCTTTTAAACATCGCAACATGGAAAAAACAATACGAGACACCTGTGGAAATACCGTATCATCCGGCGCGCGTGCTGATGCAGGATTTTACAGGGGTTCCGGCGGTCGTGGACCTGGCAGCCATGCGGGACGCGGTCAAGGCACTGGGAG
>NPIE01002083.1_pt1 | contig 40027 bp, 34 predicted proteins | sample 8637661 | NCBI WGS metagenome assembly NPIE01 (sample SAMN07420842, study PRJNA396082) | bioreactor metagenome | isolation source: sample BA12 brine-fed electro-methanogenic bioreactor BA | place: Japan: Kochi | collected 2016-12-09 | reverse complement strand
TGAACCCTTGAGCCCATGAGCCCTTGAGCCCATGAACCCTTGAACTCCTGAACAGCGAGCGCAGCGAGCCTCCGGCTATCATAGCTCATAGCGCAGGTAAAACTATCAGCATCATTAGGTTATTATAACACGCTTATATATAATCAATAATATTATTTTGATTTTTACTTTATGGTTGATTATTATTAAAGACGAGCATACAGAAATTTGTTGAAACTCTTTTTTGAAGGGATTCGGAATTGTCATAACATAATTCATCATAGCTTTTTAAAGATTGAACAGATTAGAAAACCGCATAAATGAGTTTTAAAACGTCGTGTAAAGTTCCTGAAACAATTTTAAACAGACTTTTTCCCGTTCAATGTCTGATATGCCGCCGGATTGCGGTATTTTCCACGTTTATGTGCAGAGATTGTTTTCACGAATTGGAGATTTACCTCGATACACCTTTCTCTTTTAAGCCTGAAGAAACTCCATATATACGGGAAGTTCTTAGCGCATATTGGTTCACACCCGGTCTCCAGGTGCTTGTTCATCATTTAAAATATAAACAGGCAGATTTCATCGGTCGTTGGCTGGGGGAACGCATGGGGATACTTACACTGAATTCAGAGTTCGCCAGGACCGGCTGTTTGATTCCGGTTCCCCTACACCGAAAACGTAAACGAGTTCGGGGATATAATCAAAGCGAACAACTAGCGTTGGGGATATCAAAAATCTGGAAAGTTCCTATCGTGCCGGATTTGATTTACAGGCAGGTTCACACAACCACGCAGACTCAAATGAACCGTGAAGAAAGACAAAAAAATGTGTCCGGCATCTTTGCTGTTAAAAGAAAAAAAGTCATTCCCAACTCCTGTGTAATCATTGATGATATCTTTACCACAGGTGCAACAACCTGCGAACTGGCCCGAACGCTTCACATTGCCGGAGTCGATGAAATCCGAATTTTTACCCTCGGGACTCCCTTAACCCGTGAAGGGGGCAATTTTTTACAAAATTCTGATGAGAATTAATTCAAATTTTCATCATTTTTTTATACAAAAAGCAGTTTTATAAAATCTCTTCGCAATATCGTTTTTAGTGCAAAGATAATGGGGTTTTTATTTTATGCATTTATGGTTTAAAAAGCCGTGGATTTCCGCTGATATACGATAAACAATATTAGTTTGCATTTCAATACCCGCGGAATTATTTTATCCCCGGGGGTACATATACCTAATCTTTTCCCTATATAGTATCAACAGAATTTCTTTGATTTTTTATCATTTGTTACCTTATTCATCATCCAAATTGCACAAATATTAAATCGCCATAGACAAAACCGCTATATTTCTTCAAAATAAAACCCACCATACAATCAATTTATATTGTTCGACATTTTGGTCAATTAAGAATTCAAATCGAATAGTCCATGTCCAGGAGTCCTGCCGCTCCAATGACTGCAGCAATTTCTCCCATTTCGGATTTTACGATTTTAAGTGACTCTTTTTGATTGGCAAAAATGTGATTACGAATTGTTGTGTCGAGTGATTGTTGAAAAAACGGCCAGTTTACGGAAACAGATCCTCCGAGAACAATAATTTCAGGATCAAGAGCCGCGATAAAAGGCAAAAGGGTATAAGCAACCGCTTCCCCATACTTTTCGAATGTCTTTAATGCTTTCTCATCACCCTGAAACGCTTTTTCTGAAATGATTTTCGGATCCAGTTCTTCGCCGGCGAGTTGTAAATGCATGGCTCTTAAACCGCGTCCGGTGACATAATCTTCATAAATCCCGTCACGGAACGGCAACATTCCGATTTCCGCTGCAGTTCCTGTTGCACCATGGAGAACATTCCCGTTTAAAATATATGCAAATCCAAATCCGGTGCCTAAAGTCCCTACAATTACATGATGCATTCCTTTGGCTTTACCGGCTTTTTGTTCCCCCAATCCGAAACAGTTCGCATCATTATCCACGCAAACTTTCATGTTTGTAACTTCAGCTAAAGATTTTCCAAGCGGATAATTACGGATTGATTTCAGATTCAGCGTTTCTTTGATATAACCTGTATAGGGATCAAGGGGTCCGGGTGATCCGACTCCAATCCCCTTGATATGATTTTTTTCAAGATTGTTAATTTTTAGGAGAAGATCAACACCCTGACGGATCCGATCTACCACTTCATCTCCGGTAAGACAGTCAAAAGTATTCAGGCGGGGTGTTTCACCTATGACCTGATAGTTTTCATCCACAAGTCCCAGCCGGACTTTTGTTCCGCCTAAATCAACACCAATAGCATATTTATTATTGGAACTCATCGATAGTCATACCTTTCATGCCAGTTTGGATTGTACCGCTCGCCTCTTTTGGTGCTATGTACAAGATCATATACACCTGTGCCGATTTCATCTACAAAAACAAATTCCACGCCCCCTTCAATATGGGTGTAAACCCATATTTCATACGGTTTATTATCCATCTGACTGGGAAAAATATCCCGGTCCGAGGGAAACCCGTATTTCAGAAGCACCATTCCCCTGTCCGACTGTGCGCCTTGTCTGAACTGCGTGGAAAAGTGTTTATTGGCATAATCAATTCGTTTTTGAAGTTCAACACGGAACTCATTGACAGGCGTTGAAAAATCCGGATCTCTTGCTTCCCAGAAGCGGATCAGGACATTTCTTTTCCCCTCCTCATTACTCCGTCTGAACATTCGAATTTCTTCTTTTGTCATCAGGGGTTGAAGAATTTTAAACAGGGAATCCGCCTGAGCTTCATTCATTGTTTGGATATCGTCGGCAGGATCTTTTCCATCCGGTATAAATCTCTGTTCACCCATGACATAAAATTTCTTGCCCGAACTGACATTTTCTCCGGTGTTAAGGTCAGTGATCGCTAACTCATATTGATAAATTCCCGGTTTCAATGAACCGACATCCATTTTTTCCATAACAATGCTGAATGAACCGGGCGTATCAATGATGAGTTCATTTTTCTTCAGGACTTCTTTCATATTCATATCCAAAATTCGGCTGACCTGGCTGTATTTATTCTGATCGCGGCGTTTATCCGTTTTTGTCAGATTATAGATTTCAGCATAGATCGTCAAAGAAGGATTTTCTTTATTGTACATTCGTTGTGCATGGGGTATAATATCATATCGCCCCAGTTTTGTAAAGGGGCTGACTTCTTCTGCATTCAGTATAAACGATGCAATTTCAATATCACTTAAGGCAAGAGATCCGGAAGGAAAGGAGCGGACTGTTACAGGCAGTATCTGTTCCCCGGTATGTCCCGAATGAATATCGGTTACTTTGACTTTAATCTCGTACTCTCCCGGACGTATCTGAAGAGGCAACACTCTGGGAATTTTCTGTTTGGGCGAAACGAGTGTAGGGTCGCCGATTTCATCCTGTTGAATATCCCGTTTTTGATATACAGGTTCACCTCTGCTGTAGAGCGTTGTAATAATTTCGTATCCTCCGGAATATTGCGCCTGCTTCCCTTCTTCAAGCTGATATGTTATGAGGGAACGGTGAGTCATATAATAGATTTCCAGAGTCGGTGTTCCGTCATCATTCAAGAAAATTGCATAATCAATATCAAACGGCATATCAACAGCTTTCACCGTAAACGGGATAGCAAAGGTAATTATTAATAAGAATACTTTTATTTTATTCATTTTACTCCTCCTGCTAAGCACTCACTTCAGGACGTTCTTCGGAAAAGTTCACAGAAACAATTTTTGAAATCCCTTCTTCCTGCATTGTTACACCGTACATGTAATCGGCGGCTTCCATTGTGAGTTTATTATGAGTAACAATAATAAATTGCGTCCGTTCCGTAAAATGTTTCAAGGCTTTCGTAAAACGTCCAACATTTTGATCATCCAAAGGTGCATCCACTTCATCCAGGATACAATACGGTGAGGGTTTTACCAGATAAATAGCAAAGAGCAGGGCAATAGCCGTGAGTGCTTTTTCGCCGGCAGAAAGGGATTTAAGGCTTTTCATCTCTCGTCCTTTCGGGCGGGAAAGAATTTCCACTTCCGCCTCCAGGGGATCCGGATCTCCGATCAGTCGGATGTCGCCGGTACCGTTTGGGAAAAACAGTTCATAGGTTTTCGTGAAATTTTGGCGTATCCGGTCAAAAACTTCTCTGAACTGTTTTCTGGCAGTCGTATCCAGTTTCTGAATGGTTTCCAGGATACTTTTTTCCGATTCCAAAAGATCATCCCGTTGTTCCGTGAGAAATTTAAGTCTGGCAGATTCTTCCTCATACTCGGTTTTCACTGCCATATTAACAGGACCTATCATTTCAATCCGGTGCCTGAGCCGTTCAATTTTTTCTTCCATTTCCGCTTCAGTTTCAGTCGTATGAATATATTCCTGTTTTAAAATATCAATTCTGTACCGTTCCAGAAGTCTTTCCCTGATCCGGTTTTGTTCAGACTGAAACTCCGTCAGTCGTATTTCGATATCCCGGAGGGTCTGGAAAAAATTTTCCCTTGTTTTATGCTGCTCGGAAATTGAAGACTCTACGTTAGCAATTTTTTCCCGTATCAGTTTTAATTTCTCCGCAATTTTATCGCGTTTGTCACGTTCCTCCAGGGCTTTATCCTGAAGTTTCTCCAGGTCCAGAGCAATTACTTTAACTTCACTTTCACTGGTTTCAAGGATTTTTCTTGTCTCGGTTAGATTCAAATCAATTTCATCAATGCGACCGGCCATTTCCCGGATAATATCTTCCGCATTATTATATCTCAGGCGAGTATTATCTTTTTCTCTTTCTTCGGAAATCAAACGAATGCGAATATCCTGAACGGACCTGAACAGTTCATCTTTTTCCTTAAGTGAACCGGCATGGCGTTCCTGAAATTCATTCAGTTCGGACTTGGCTTTATCCAGTTCTCCACGGGCCTTTCCCTCATCATCCGATAACTGTTTCAGTGTTTTATCCGAATCCTGGATCTGATAACTGTACCGGGAAATTGAATCGTTAAGTTCTTGTATTCTTTGATGAATATGCTCTGTTTCATACTGAATTTGACTCAGTTCTTTTTCGGCTTCCAGTCTTTTCCTTTCAGAACTTTTCAGGTCCTCTGTCATTAGAGAAAGTTCTTGTTGGATCGCTTTTTGTTTCTTTTCCAGCTCTGAATAGTCTGCTTCAAGTGATGTAATTTTGTGCTCGAATTCTTTGGAATTTTGTTCCAGAAGTTCAATTTTTTCACGACGGCCCAAAATGTTTTGGTATCGTGTATCACCTTTCCCGCCTTTAATCAGGCCCCGCTGTTCCAGATAGTCTCCATCGGGTGTAACAAAGCGGAATCTGCTTTCTTTCAACGTTTTATGGGGAATTTCCCGCAAAGATTTCACCAAGACCACATCACTCAAAAAATAATCGATCAGGATTTCAGCTCCGGGTTCGGCTTTTACATAATCTCTGGCAAGACCGATAACATTCGTATCCCAATGATTAAAAACCTGAGGTTTCCCGAGCTTGTCCCGTACCAGATCGAGGGGAATTATTGTAACTCGTCCCTTTTGATTTTTTTTAAGGTCGTCAATAACATCAAGCGCAGAAGCCTTTGTATCAGAAACCAGATACCGGACAATATTTCCAAGTGCAATTTCAATGGCAGATGCATAGTCGTCATGAGCATGAAGCAGGTCGGCCACAGAGCCTTTGATTCCGGGATGTTTCAGATCCTTCATAATGTACCGGACTCCCGGATTGAACCCTGTCATGGATTCAACCAGTTCGCGATAGAATCCCAATTCTTTCCGGTTTTGCTCATAATCTGATTTTATTTTGAGAATGTCATCCCGGAGGTTACGGATATTCCCTGCAATTGAATCCGCTGATTTTTCCCGTTCAATAAGCGTCTGACTAAGCTTTTCTACGGATGATTCCCATTCCCGGTTTCTGTTTTCCGCTTCTTTCAGTCCGGCTGTCCGGGTTTGCAGATTAACTTCCAGTTCCGACCTTCGGATCTCATCATTGCCCATGAGTTCCCTGAAGTTGTCCTGCTGGTCTAAAAGGCGGACTTTCTGCTGTTCGATTCGATGTAAAACACCCTGTTTTTCCCGTACAGATCCGGATATATTGTCAACTTCCCGGGATATATTTTTATATGCGGACTGAATTTTTTCATAATCAGACTGGACTTTATCATACTCTTTACGAAGATCCTCCAGGAGAGGGGCATTCTTTTCCAGCTCATCTTTCAGATCCTCGCGGATTTTTTCATTGGCATTTTTTCTGTTCAATGCCATAATCCGTTCTTCGCCCAACCTCTCTAAAGTATTATTGGCATTCAGGATTTTTTCATTCAGAACCATAGAACGGGTATTCAGATCCGTAATTTTCCTGTTGAGTTCATTCAGGTTTTTATCCTGTTCTTCAAGTTCAAGGGACAAATCACCTTCATCTTTCCTGTAGGATGTAAGCATTGATTCTTCGATCCCTAATTGCCGGCTTGTTTCATTCTGGCGAACCTGATTCCGTTCAAGCTGATTTTTCAACGGGGTTATCTGATCCTGAATTTTGAACCAGTTCGCCTGACCGAGGACAATTTCCAGATCCCGCAGCTGATCTGCATATTCCTGATACTTTTCGTACCGGTTCAGCTGACGTTTCAGTCCGCCTACATTCTTTTTTATTTCAAAAAGAATATCCTCAAGTCGCTCCAGGTCTTCACGGGTTGCATCCAGCTTACGATATGAGCTTTTTCTCTGGCTTTTATATTTGTTTATTCCTGCAGCTTCTTCAAAAAGATGTTTTCGGTTATCTTTATTTTCACTGAGAATCTCTTCAACCATTTTCAGTTCCATAACCGAATAGGCATCTGACCCCATACCGGTATCCACAAAAAGGTCCTGAATATCTTTCAGACGGACAGGGGAGTTATTCAGCAAATATTCACTGGTCCCGTCACGATAAAGCCGGCGGGTAATAATGACTTCATTATAGGCAACGCTTAAAACGCCCCGGTTATTATGAATCGTAAGCGAGACTTCCGAAAAATTGAGAGGTTTCCGGTGCTTTGACCCGTTAAAAATAACATCTGTCATTACATCGGAACGAAGCAGACTGGATTTTTGTTCACCCAGTACCCAGCGAATGGCATCAACGACATTTGTTTTACCACATCCGTTGGGACCTACAATTGATGTAATACCTTCACCGAAATTAAGGTGGGTTTTCTGTGCAAAGGATTTGAATCCATAGATCTCTAAACGTGATATATACATACATCGGAAATATACGATAATAATTGATAATTGATAATTGATAATTGTGGAAATGTTGAGGCTCGCGGTGATCGCAGTTCAGGAGTTCATGAGCTCATGGGTTCATGAGTTCAAGAGTTCATGAGTTCAAGGGTTCATGAGCTCAAGAGTTCATGAGTTCAAGGGTTCATGAGCTCAAGAGGACTGATTGCCTGTCCACTGACGACTGTTGACTGCTGGCTATCATCCCGGCGGCCAGGTAAATTTCCGGCCGGCCAACAAATGCAGATGAATATGTTCTACTTCCTGTCCGCTGTCCGGCCCATTGTTAAAAACAAGGCGGTAACCGGTTTTTAAACCTAATTCATCAGCGATTTTTTTTGCCGTAAAAACAAGTTTTCCCATCAAGTCAGCTTTGTCACTATTGAGATTTTCAATACGATCAATGTGACATTTGGGAACAATCAGGATATGATGGGGAGCTTGGGGGTTAATATCAAGAAAAGCAAAAACATCATTATCCTCAAAGACTTGTTTGGATGGGATTTCTCCGGCTGCAATTTTACAAAAAAGGCAATTGTCCATATTATACCTCCTGATCCCAAACTGAACATATATTTAAAGCGCAAAGTGCTGCAGTCTCTGTCCGTAAACGGATTTTCCCGAGTTGGGCCGTTTCAACACCGGCTTTTTGGGCCAAATCAATTTCTTCTTCTGAGAAACCGCCTTCAGGACCGATACATAAGGTGACATCTTCACGTTTCAGTCTTTTTAAACTCATTAGATAGGGAAGTTTGTGTTCATTATGCAACAGTATTCCTCTGTTTGAAAGATTTTTTATCAGTATATCAAAAGGGGTGGGGTCATCCAGTTCAGGTAATGTAAAGCGCCCGGATTGTTTCAGTGCCGAAATCATGATTTTCAAGTCTCTGTCCTGCCGGATTTTTTCCGGAACAGAATATTGCGTAATCAGTGGTATGATCCGGGAAACGCCCATTTCAACCGATTTTTCAAGCAGCCATTCCCATCGGGGGCGTCGGATTAATCCTACAGCCAGATTTATGGCAACAGAATCCTTTATCGGATCATCCAATTTTGATTCAACACAGCAAATCGTCCGGTCCTTATGGATTTCCCGGATGATTGATTTTGCCCCGTGTCCTTTGCCATTTAACAAAATAACGTTCGAACCCGGTTTGATCCTTAAGACCCGGCTGAGATGATGATGTTCCTCTCCAAAAATCACAACTATATTATCTGAAAGATCCCATTCAGGCACCCAGACAAAAAGCTCATTTGCCATATGATACCTTTAAACATTCCTGAACTGTTTTTATAAAACCCTCAGGATTATCCGGAGATATTGCCCAATTTTGTCCTTCATATGTCTCAATAAGAACAAGATTTTTATAACGGTTTAAAGCATTCCTGTAAGACCAGCCAATCATCGTTCGAAATGAAAATCCTTTGATGAAACGTATCTTTTTAATGTGTTCACATGACAAAGTGTATCTGATCCACGGTCCTTTAATAAACAATTTATCCCCATTGAAAGTGTATTTCACCAGAAAGGAATCAACAATATGCCACAAAAAGCCCAGATAAATGATCCCAAAAAGAATTATTCGCCAGGATGTCCAAACAAAGCAGCCTGTTCTGCATTGAATTTGAGGCCAAACGATAAAAAATGCCAAAATAAGTATTTCGGATAACAGATAAACCAAGCCGGGTCGGGGTTTGGAAATGTATGTTTTCTCAGGGGATAATTTTTCCATATTGAATGATTACCGATGTGCCGTTCCAGAGTTTCCGTCCGTCTACTTCGGTCCCGAAACGGTTCCATTGCGTGCCGATTGCTACTGAAAAACCATAATTGTCGCCTGCTGAAAAATCTACACCGGCAAATACGCCGGTATTCAGGCCGTTGTATGTGTCAATATGTTTGAGTTTATTTGCAAAGCTTGCATTTTCCGGTGTATCCAATGCCAGGGCAAACCCCAGTTTTCCAATCAGAAAGGGAGAGAAACTGTTGGCAATTTTTCCTTTGAAAATGTGGTATTTTCCATTCAATGAAAGATTGACAATATTCAAACTTATTTCATTCTCAACATGAGGATATCCATAAATATCGTACCACGTATATTCATCTCCGCCTGAAATGATAGTAAACAAGGCATTTAGACCCGGGTGAAAACGGCCGACCGGAGCAAACTGGTGATAATATCCAAACCCTGTTCCAAAATCAGTTACATGGATATCAAGAGCTGAAAAACGATGGATATCAGCCATGGACACAGGGGGTTTGCCGGTCAAAGGTAAGGTAAGCAACAGGATGAGCAAAAGAATTCTTTTCATAAACATCCTCATCATAATAGTTCATGATATCTGTAACAATTCGTTACATGATCATTAACAAGCCCTGCTGCCTGCATGAAGGCGTAACAGATTGTCGATCCGACAAATGTAAAGCCGTTTCTTTTCAACTCCCGGCTCATCCGGTCTGACTCTATGGACGTGGCTGGTATATCGGATTGTGATTCCCATTGATTTTGCACAGTTCTGCCGCCCGTGAATTGCCATATATAATCGCTGAAAGAACCAGTTTGTTCCTGAATTCTGAGAAAACTTTGTGCGTTTTGAACCGTTCCCCTGATTTTAAGACGATTTCGTATAATTCCGGAATCCATGAGCAGAGAATGAATTTTTCCCTCATCATACCGGGCAATTTTTTCAGGATTAAAGCCATCGAAAGCATGATGAAACGCTTGCCTTTTTTTAAGAATGGTAGACCAGCTGAGTCCGGCCTGGAATGCATCCAAAACTAAAAATTCAAATAGTTTTAAATCATCTTTAACGGGTGCTCCCCACTCATTATCATGATATGCCTGCATGTGCGGACTTGTAAGACACCATGGGCAGCGAATCAAATTATTCCTGTGCATCGATCTGCCTTTTTTCGTCAATAACATCTGCTTCCGGAAGTGCTTCTCCGCTGTTCAGGATATGGTCAAGGGTCATCGCGGAAAATCCTGTAGAAAATGAACCGTACGCATTCGTGAAAATTTCTTTCATTCTCATAATCAGCGGATCTTTTTCCGGAGATTTTCGCAATCCGCCTCCCGGGAAAATTCTGGCTTCAGCCGGATATTCATAAACATGAACACATCGAACCACATCAGAAAGATAAATGTACCGCGGATCACGGGCTAAAAAGTATTGACCTGGTTGGGATTTGTCAGGGAAAATGAAATTTTTCTCCACAAGGGGCTCTGCCGCTTCCTCAAGCAATTCCACCCGGATTCCTGCATCCTGTCCCACAGCTTCCAGCGTAGGAACTGTTTCACCTTTACGAAACGCCTTTCCAATATAAACCAGCATTAAAACAGCCAAATAAGCTTTTGAATAATGTCTGTCTTTATTCTGATATTCATAAATACGGGATAAAATTTTCAGATTCTGAAAGGTGAAGGATAGCTGAACACCCCATAAGACCAGCACCCATGTGAGATAAATCCAGATTAAAAACAAAGGAATTGTAGCAAGGGATTTATAAAAATTTGTTACATGCCCAATACGTGCCACATAGAGATAAAATGTCCTTTTTGACAGTTCCCAGAGAATTGCCGATACCAGTCCGCCAAAGGCAGCGCTTTTTACTTTAACCGTAATCGAAGGGACAATGATTATGGCTAATGTAAACGCAATAAAACTTATAAACAAAGGAACGAGGTTATTGTATAGAAGCTTTATAAGCCAGTATTGCTGAATCAGCTGGTCAATCATACCACCAGGAGGATTAATCAAATTTATCAGCCAGATTGATGTCAGAATTAGAAAAGGGCTTGTAGTAAGCACAACCCAGAAGGCGATCACTTTTTGAATATAACTTCTTTTTTCAGGAACTTTCCAGATATGGTTAAACACTCTTTCCGCCATTACAAACAAACCCGTGGCGGCAAGAAGCAAACTAAAGATAGCTGTCAGGTTGATGATACCGCTCTTGATGCCGCGAAAGGCTGTGGGTGAAATGTAAGTATTCAGCCAATCACTCAATTCATGCTGGAATTCAGGAGCAACAAAGGGAAAAACCTGATCCTGAACATAATTAATAATTTCCTGTCCGATTCCGAGAACACCGGCAATGCTGAAAAAAAGAACAGATAAAGGAATAAGCGAGATTACCGTTATAAAAGCCAAACCGGCCGCCTGTTCAAAACAAAGATCGTCTTTGAATTTTTTTAAAGTGATCGATACAAACCAGACAGCTCTGGAAAAAAACCGGCGAATTGTCCCCCGTTCAGACGATTCATTCTCTTGGAAAAGATCATAAAAAAACTTTATAGATTTTTGAATTTTATCAGAAACGAAGTTTTTGTCGTTTTGTGCAATCTTCATCATCACTTTCCTGTGCATAATTTATAACGGTTATCATAAATGGATATCCAGACCCAGATTGATCATGTGGTTATCTTCATAAGCAATCGTCGCATAAAAGCGGTCTGGCAAAACCATGAACTGAAAGCCCGGTTGAATTTGCCATTTGTCATTGTACCGATTCCGGTAAAACGGCCGGGGGAAATAATCAACCTGGAATAACACACCCACATATTCATCAAGGTGCATAAAAAGCGGATGAGAAATCATACCCAGTGAAATCCGCCGTTTATCTGCCTGGAAGCATACTGTTGAATATAATCGGGGAACAGACACATTGACCATCCCTCCCAATGTATATTCAGGCGACAGAGAAATCGTCTCAAAATCACGAAATTTATAAATAACGGGTAATTCGTTGATATATTGAGAAAATGACAGCGCCGCAGAAACCCGGTACATTTTCCCCACGCCATTCAGAAGTTTCAATTTAATCGTAGCATCCTGTCTGTCCAACCGTTCGTCATCCATGGACATCATCAATGAAATACCCACAATATTCCACATACTCAGCCCATAATCAGCACTCACAAAACCGGGGTGGTTCAGAGATCCCTTAACGGATATACTGTGTTTGAAAGCGCTGATCTCTGCATTTTTCATATCAGCAAGTCTGTAATGAGGTTGAAATGTATTATACTGTCCATACGTTCTCATAACATGATCAATATGATCCTGTTTGTGTTTCTTTTTAGCTTCCCTCAGTTCATCTTTCTGCTTTTTTTCTTTTAATGCCAGTTCTGTTTGATCCTTTTCAAGCTTTACAAGGGATTCTTTATGACGAAGTTCCTCAATCCTTTTCTTTTCCTCATAGCGATTCATTGCTTCCTGCCGGGCCGCTTCTCTTTCAATTTCTTCCTGTATCAGTTTATTATAATCATCGCGGTTTACCTGAATCAGGCTGTAAAATTTTTTCCCGTCCGGATCCTGCCATCTGTCCGTAATATAAATACCTCGGAGTATCATTTTTGACATAACGGTATTTTTCATGTCAAACGCTTCTGTAACTTTTCGGCCTTTTTCGCTGATTTCTTGTTTAACCTGTGCATCCACCTGAACTTCCACGGATTTGGAAAATTCAATTCGCGCATTGTCATCTGCTTCAGAGACAGCGTTCGTACTCATGCCGATACCAAAATAATGGCGTGCCGGGTCATTAACTTTCAATTCACGGACCCAATAAGGAATGGAGGGTTCTTCTGGAAGAGACAGATTTTTTTTCTGACGATCTGCGGTATCAATTGTTGCCGGTTCATAAATAACGGCATCCTGCAAACTTTGCGAGTCACTCATATCCTGACCGTATGTTGTAACAGAAATACCAAATAACAGCATCAAAATCAAAACACAGTTCAATTGTTTCATAAACTTTCCTTTCAACAAGGAATTAGAGATTATCTACAAGCGATGCTCCGCCAAACATGACAAAGTAATGTACATAAAGTACAGGTGCATCCGGCAATACAGTAAGATCTTTTTTCCGATCATCGTCAAAACCTCCGAACAGGGGTGTTCCGCGAGTAATGATCTTCCATCCTTTGGGAGGAACAACATCAATTCCGCCAAACATTGCCGTAATATGTAATGTAACTTCTTTTTCTTTTGTCTGAATATTGCTCAGGTCCACTTCCATGCCTCCGAACATGGCAGTGAGGTTTCCTCCTTTAAAATCTGTTGATGAATAACTGTTTTTTGCGCCGCTGAAAATTGTGAAAAGGTCAAGATAATCTGATTCCGTAAGGGTCTGCCGGGATGTTTTGTTAAAAGAGGAATTCCTGGACAGAAGATTTATTCCGATAATCAAAAGGATAGCCGGCCAGAAAAGATCGAAAAAGGTGAAATTCAACCTGTTCAATGTGGATAACTGGAAAATAATGCCAACAATTAAAAACACAAGTCCCATTTTTTTATTCCCATGAGCAGAGAGCATATGGGACAGACCTAAAACAATAATGACCAACGGCCACCAGTTTCTGAAAAAATTGAAAAGATTCAAATCCATCACATTGTTGACAAATAATACGCCTGCAAATACAATTAAAATAATTGCAATCAGGTTTCTTTGGTTGCTAATCGGTTTTCTCATGTGTGATCCTCCTGCAAGGTCAAATTTATCCTTTCAGAATTCAAAACCTGCAACGACAGGGAATTCAATCTTAAGTTATGATTTTTTTGTTATATAAGTCCATAGGTAACAAATTTCAAAATTTACCTTTCTACCAGAAAACGTACCGGACCTTTCCAGAGGCCTCCTCCCTGCCCGTAATCCGTAACCTTGACCTGAATATAATTGGGTAATCCTTGCCGGATTACACGTCTTTCCGCAGGGATCTGATAGCGGCGCCGGAGGTTCCAGCCGGCAGTCGATCCAATATTTATACAATTGATAAATGTTTCATCTTCATCATCAACGGCTCCCATATCAAGCCATATCCGTCTGCCTTGCAGGGAATCAGGCAATGAAAATGAGCGTCTGTACCAAAAAGTCCCATCCAACCCGGGATACCCTGCCTCTTCCCATAACGACGGGACGTCAATCTTTTTCCACAGGTCATTTTTCATATTCAGCATAAAACACTGCCTTATCCTTTGCTCCGGTGAGAACTCCCATCCGTCTTCAAGATTTACTTCCAAACAGGGAATCCACCGAAAGGAATATTCCGTTTCAATTGAACCATATATCAGCGTGACATTCAGGGTATCCTGTACCGGTTCATGATCCGGTAGAGATATTGCAACAATCCCGTCATATCCCGGCGGATAATTCTGAATTGTATCATCTGCATTCTGTTTATATTTTATCTGAACTGGTACCGGGGATCGGTTCTTTAAATACAACGGGACCGTATCTGTGACCAGTGAATCGGCCAATGTCAGCGTAAAGGGAGCAAAAACCCTATAGTGAACCGGAAAATTGAAGGGGATTTCCCAATCATCTGTCCGGACTGCCCATTCCAGCATAAAATACCCGTAATGATCCGTCGTGGGAAGAGGTATCCGCGGAACTACCCGAACCGAATATGTCTGATCAGAAAGAAAAACAGCCGGCGTTCTTATCTGCCAGCCGCTGCTTTCATACCGGGACCGTATTCGGATAGCGTCTGCAGGTTGAGTAGCATTGATACGAAAATTTATCTGGTACGGGCTATTATTGACTATGTCAGTCATATACGGTTCCATTTCGATGGATATTCCAGCTTTTCTCAGGGATACTGCCTGAAAAAGTGAGCGGATTTTTTCTCGTTGAAAAGAGAAGTTACTCTTCCAAAAGGCGTCATCTTCCAGATAATTCAAACAGTCATCACGGGTTAGGGCTTCATCAAAAGGAATTTGGGCAGCAATGACATTCCGGCACAGTTCGATTGCATGTTTTTCTGTCTGTTCAATATCATCACTGATCATTAGGGATCTTGCACCTTCCAGGAGAACCATAACATATTCCGCTGAACACCAGGTAAGGGGTGATGCTTCACTGATTTTTTCGTCATCTTCAGGATAATGGACGCGCTCAGGAATTAAACCGTATACATTGCTGTTACGCTCAAACCACTCCTTTAACATCATGTAACGGTCCTTCCGGTGTTTTGCAGCATAATATTGCGCCAATGCCCCGGTAGTAAACCCGAACATATCATCACCGTAGCCTTCTCCGCCAAAATATTGGATCCCGTTGTTGGTTTTTCTGCAATAGTTCCACCAATATTCCGTACTGAGCTGAAAACGCAAATGGTCGTCAAAGTCCCAAATCCATCCGAAAGCTGACGATGTATTCCAGTTAAACTGATTATTTCTCAAATCATTATATGTTTTTTGTTCGGAATCCCACAACAATACAAGCCCTTTATCCATACGCTCTCCGGCAGCACTCCACCGTCGCGCGAGTTGTTTGTCATTTCTCCACTGAGCAATAAACGATGCCTGCTTTAGAGCTGCAGAAAGACTCATATTCGTTGAGGGAAGATAAGCCGGCCATTCAACAATACCGCCTTCTTCCACCAGGCCTTTTTCATCCATATGCAGTTCTACAAATGTCATCAGATCTTTAATCAGGTTATAACTGCCGATCCAGGTCCTGTTTTTTAAAAAATAGTGATAAATAAGTGATGTATAATATCCGTTGCTGTCCCATTCGGGAACATCAAAACGGGCACCTGAACCTCCGTCTGTTGCCCTGCCGTAGGCATCATACCGGGCATACCATTCACCGGGGAATTTCATAGGAACCCGGGACCAGAAATCTACAATCTGTCTCACGTCTTCATAATGACCGGTTTCCAGGAACATTCGGGCGGTCATAAAAGCATCCCGGGGATAAAGCTGGGGCAGACCGTTTGTTACAAATTGTCCCGTAATATCGGCAGGAACAGCACCATTCAGATTCAGTGCTTTAACAGAAACAATATTCACTCTGAACCGGAGAGAATCCTCCGGATTAATAAAGTGCGGTTCAAAGCCGGATGCAAGCCATTTATCCCACCCGGTTTGGGCTGTTTGCCGAAGATTGACAACAGAAAGGGAATCCCACAAATTTTCACTTTCCAATTGATTTTCCGAAATAACGATTAGCACGGTAAAGGTTTTGGCTTCAGATGGTGACAGACTCATGCGCCTGGAAAACATTCCGTCGGCAATATCATCAGCCGTTCCATCAATAAAACCCGCAGTAAATACATATTCATCAACCAGAAACTGGACTTTTTTATTGCCGTAATCAGCAGCGCTGGGCCTTGCAAATTCAAACTTCGGTTCAATATTAAATGAGACTTTATGTCTGGAAGTGTTGACTGTGCGGCCTTCCCACACAATGACCCGTTTATCCGGATCAGGCAGGACAAACAGACGGGTAAGAAAATCAACCGGACCGGCTTTCCAATACGTCGTTTCTGCGAAATACGGATCACTGGATGATGACTGCCATTTGCTTTCAGGCAAGCCGGACAATTCAAGCCGTATAGAATTTACGAAATTTCGGGTATAATCCCGAATATACAGCGTCTGAATTCCTGAAGGCTGCTTTTCATCTCGCGGTTTTCCGGAAGCTGATAAACAAAAGGTCCCGTTCCCAAGGATTTTCGATCCGGGATGAGGGCCCAGCTCTTCAATCCCTTCAATTTCACTCAATTCACGCGAACAGCTGCCAAAGAATAAAACCAGAATAAGAAGTATGACTGTAAAATATTTCATGAATGGAATCCAATCCTAATTTTCAAATCATTTGCGGGACTGTTTTTTCGTTTTAAGCTGTCTGAAAAGTTCGTTTAATGACCCTGTTAAAACCTGCCTTATCTCTGCTTTAAATCCCATGGCCATTAAACCGATCATAATCAATCCCCCTGCGAGATCAACATAAATATTCTCTGAAAATGTCAAAATTGCTGCATATATAATAATACCGGTTATTTGTATGCTCAATTTTTTCAATTGATAATTCACGGGGTAATACCGTTGAGAAAAAAATGTTCTTAAGATAAAAAACAGGACATAAGAAAGTCCGGTTGAAATGGCAGCACCCCGGGCACCCAGGACAGGGACCAGCAGAATATTCCCGCTGATATTCACAACCGAGGCAATCAGGGCAATAACTAAATGCCAGATCGTTTTCTTCGCAAAAGCGATGCCTTTAACCGTTGTTTCGGAAATGGTGTAGAAAACAGGAATAAACATAAGAAACGGAAGGATCATCAACGCTTCCCGGTATTCAGGTCCCAGCATATACACAATTACATGGCGAAACATCATTGACAACAATCCGACAGACAGCATAAACAAGGCAACCAAACGGTGAATTTTTGAAAAGAAGGCTTTATCCTCCGGATTTTTCTCATACCGTTCGAATGAAACCGGGACCCAAAATGTTGTAAAAGCTGTTTCAAGAACAACAGCAAGTCCAACGATACGAATAGCTCCGGCATAAATTCCCAATTCCTCAAAACCGGCAAATTCTTTTATGGCAATTCTGTCAAAGGACTGAAATAACCAATAAACAATATTTGTCATGACAAGGGGGGCGCTGTAACGCAGAATATCCTTTTTGCTGTTAACCGGATCCCCTGAATGCGGATCGACTTTTCCAAACCAAAATTTTCTTTCCTTAATAATACCTGACACTGCTGCAACAAATAAACCGAAAACAACAGCAAGCATAAGCGGAAGAATATCACTTGTCATAAAAAGTATGAGAAAAATGAAAAAGAGGAAGTTTGTGACTTTATTCAACACCTGAACCGTTGAATACCAGCCGCCCTTCTGCTGCATTCTGAGAACCATCAGGGCATACTTAAACAGAAAGTTTGATGCTACTGCAATGATGAGAAGAATAATATATAAGGGTCTAATTGCATCAAATATAAACAGTGAGATCCGATCCCTGAAAAAAAGCATTCCCAGACAAACCGGAATAAAAAACAGCATGACAATTGTAATGGATGATCTGAGAAGTTTGATGCGGTTGGACGGATTCTCTTCATAAAAAAAACGAATAAAACTCTGATCTGTCCCAAACATAACAGCAAGAGTCATAACATTCATCACTAAAAAAAACATTGAGAAAACACCCAATTCATTCGGGCTCACCAGGCGGGTAATAACCGGCGTGCTAACCAATCCTACAAGGATTGTCATCCAGGTCCCGACAGAAAACGAAAAAAATGTATTCATGAGCTTCCGGTTATCATGACTCATGTTCGGATTTGCTCTCCCCTTATAACCTGTTCATTGTTTTCAGAGCTTTATATTTGACCGCGTACATACGTACAGCGTTTAAAATATTATCCTGTTTTCTGAACAGATCGCGATATGTTTTGAAGGTTTCTTTGCCGGTCAATACATATAACCAGTGCAGTTGTGTGGCATGTAAACGCTGATATCCTACGGTTGCAGGATCAATGACAGGATACCAATCTGCCCTGCACAAATTATATTTTGACCAGAAACCCATATTATAATTTGGAAGAATATTCTCCAGAGTTTGTATTCCATCATCAAACAATTTACGGGCCAGGACATTTCCGGGGAAAACCCGGATAAAATCATACAGGCCGCAAAGAGAAAATATCATACCATTAAGCACCAGCGTCGGGACAGATGCGGTATACTCTTCATAAAAGGGACCCCATTCGGTGTAACTTGTTACACCGCCCTGATCCACAGGCACTGTAAAGGGTATCAAGGCTTTTTCTGCCAGTTGAAAATACTCTTTTTTACCGCTTAACTGTCCTGCTCTCAGTAAAATTGAGATCCCCCGGCTTTGTGAAAAAGCCGATTGCCACGGACCGGGGTTTCTATATGCCGGCAACGATACGTCGGTTAACCACCTGGCGCCTGTTGTTGTATTTAATTCGGCATTCTTGTAAAACCATTCTCCAAATTTTAGGAACCGTGCTTTATCCTTATCCAACCCGGTTTGAAGAAATGTATGATAGACAGCAAGGCCCATTTGTCCTATTGAGATCGGAAAATAGACGTAATCCTTATCGGTAACATCAATATAGGTTTTATTCAGGGGAATTCCGTCATCATCAAAACGGCTGATCAGTTTTTGATCTTTTCCGGCTGCAATTCTCCTTTCTTGAAAGTTAAAATAATAATAGCCCAGTTGTGAAGAATGAAGATCTTTCGACAATTCAAAGGCTTGTCTGGGTCTTTTCAGATCGGTAAAGAATTTTTCTGCCATGAAAAGGATGTTTTTAATATTCACGCCAATTCGTCCAGATATTCAGCTAATGTTTGTGTCATCATCTCACGACTGTATTTGTAAACTGTATCAGGTAAAACCGTATGTTTTTGTTCCTTTTTTTCGAGGAACTTTGAATAATACAATTCCAGGACAGGTCCGGGATCTTTCCGGTAATCTATCATCTGACCTGTTTTTGTTTCATTCAAAATGGCTGCCGCATCGCCATTTTCCGGGCCAAGTCCCAGAACAGGATTTCCTGAAGCAATATATTCAAAGAGTTTCCCCGTGATAATCCCTTCATTTTTCGGCGTGTCGGGTATGAGCAGTAAAAGAAGATCGGCATTTATCATTTCCTGAATGACATCCCTGTGTTCCAGATAACCTAAAAATGTGCAATAGTCCTTTAATGCCATGGTATCCAGAATATTCTGAATGTCAGGATGAATACTCCCGGCGATTCGAAAACTGATATTATCTTTTCCATCCGCAATCATAGACTGCAAGGCATGAAGAAATGGCTCCGGGTTTTGTGATTTTCTCATGTTGCCGGCATAAAAAACAGTAAAACGGGTATGGCTGCTTGAAGAAATCGTTTCAAATTTCTGATGATCAAAGCCGTTAAAAATAACAATTGATTTTAATTGAGGGAATTTTGCTGTCAACAATTTTATGACTGACGGACTCACAGATACGGCGGCATCCACAGCTTTCAAGACTCTTCTTTCAAATAATTGATCCAGAAACCGGGCCGGATATAAGCGGCCTTTTTCCTGATAGTGAAAAAAATCAGTCCATGGATCCCTGAAATCGGCAACCCATGTAATTCCTGTTTTTCGCGCTATTTTTTGAACAGCCAGTTGTAATGAGTGGGGAGGCGACGAACTGAGTATTATGTGAGGTTTTTCATCACGAATAATTTCCAATCCCTTTTTCACAAGGGACTGAATCCAACCAATCCGTGCATCGGGAATAAAAAAATTCAAACGTATAAAGCGGGCCAAACGTTCGGTGATGGAGGGGTTCTTTTGCGATCCCAGAATGTGGGAAGGAATTTTTTCACCCTTGTTTTTCCCGGTCAGGCGACGATACAGATTAAACGGTTCCCGCGCCGGGACTTTATAAACATTGATATTATTGGGGATTTGTTCAATCAGAGAGGGATCTTCACTGGAATAGTCACCATTTTCAACGGTAAGAATCACCGGTTCCCAACCGTATTGAGGGAGATAACGGGTAAAACTTAAAACCCGCTGCACGCCGGGACCGCCGGCCGGGGGCCAGTAATACGTGACAATAAGAACTTTATGCATGGATTTCTGTATCTGCCTTTGATTTTTTCCATTCGAGCCATAAACCGGCACCGATTAAAATCCAGACAATCACACATCCAACCCAACTGAGAAATACACCCCAATGGTACGATTTTGGAGAAAATTGCATTATGAGTTCACCCGTTCCTGCCGGTATTTCTACACCCCGCAACAGATAATTAACCTGATAGACGGGAAGTTTCTCATTGTTAAATAAAACCGTCCAGCCGTCCGGGTAATACATTTCAGAAATAACGGCAAACTGATTCTCGTCAATCTCAACATCAAAAATAAGCGTATTGGGATTCTTTTCTTTCAGCCGGATCACCCCTTCCCCGGTATAGTTTCCTTCTTTCCCCATAATGAGTGCCGTGACGGCAGGATCAAAATCAGGAGAGTTCATAATCGGGACGGATTCTTCCCACCGGCTGACATTTTTAAATTCACGAATAAACCAGGCTTTGGGCAGAGCATTTTTATTTTCAAACAAAACGTCTCCCCGGCTTCTGTCTGTTACCCGCGCTTCGAGAAAGGGGGCATCAATCATACCCGGCGCAATGATATATCGTCCATTCAACATATTGACAACAGTCCAATTCACGCCGGTCTCATCAGATCCGGCAAACAGCAAATGATCCACTGCATCCTGGATAATCTGCAGTTTAATGGCACTGTATCCGTTGATCATCGGGTACCAGTATGCATAATGATTGTCCTGAAAACCTTTGCCCAATACCAGTCCCCGATACTCGTCGGGCTGTGCTTTTAGAAACCGTGTGATTTCTGTTTCGGCAAATTGTCTTCTTTCCATGACCTTTTCATTTCCCAGCGGGATCTGATCGTGGGCAGTTTTCGTGATGATCCCCAACTCAAGCCCGATCATAGCAAGAATGACAAGAAGTGCAGGAAGTTTGGCAAGTTTCCGGAAATGATAAGCCGTTATAGCACCGCCTGCAATGACGGTTACCCAAAACGCACGCAACAGATCCTTTGTAAGAAATTCTTTTCGAATACCTCTTAAAATTTCCGCTGTTCCGGCCGGATACCGTGCTCCTTCACCGGCTGCCATATATGAATATTGATTCCTGAAAAGAAGGAGAAGAAGAATGAAAACAAGTCCGCCTCCGAATATTGCCAGCTCGGTGTAATCATCCTTTTTATGATTACTATTCTCAAAAATTGCTTTAAAACCGTACCCTGCCAGCATGAGAAGGGTAAAAAATGTCATATTCACAATCATTACAGGCACCCTGAACTTGGAAAAATAGGGTATGGTGTAATAAAACACCTTGTAAAACGAGATAAAATGATGTCCGAAACCCAAAAGTACCGTAAACACAGTAAAAAGTGCCAATGATTTGACTTGTCCCAATTTATAAAAACGAATCACTCCGATCAGGGCAAAAAGAAAAAGCAGAAATCCCATGGAATCATAGCTTTGAGTAAAGGGCATATCACCCCAATAACCGGGAATTGTCCTTCCTTTCAACTGAGGATATTGTTCTCCCTGATACGTTTCTGAGGACATGCCTCCAAAGAAACGGGGAAAAAAGAAATTCAGGATTTCTTTGGGAGAAAGGGACCATCGGGTGGCATAATCAAGACCTACACCGCGGGCTTTGGAAGCGCTTTCCTGTTCTGTTCCCAATTGCAAGGGATTCCCGCCCCGGGTGGAATGCTGCGTGTATTCATTCAAACTCAAAAACGGCTGAGCGGAAACAATAACAGTTAAAACAACGGCAACTGAAATTTTCAAGGTCAGATTACCGAATTCCCGGAAATTTTTATGAATCAGTAATTTTATTACGGGAACGAGATAAAGAAAAAGCAGGATTAAAATACCGTAAAAAACAACCTGAACATGCTGTGTTCGAACCATCCAGGAAAACATCAGCGAGAATAATCCCACCGTATACCATTTCTTTTTTTCAAACAGGAATTGAAAACTCAGGATCAGCCAGGGCATTACCATAAAGGCTCTGAGTTTACTATAGTGACCTACAGAAATCAGAGCCTGCCAATGGGGCAGAAGTACAAAGCCAACGGCAACAATGACAGCAGCGTACCAGGGGATTTTTCGGGAATAAAGAAGGGCATACATACCAAATCCGCCAAGGAGGAAATACCAGAAATAGAGGTAGGATATACTGCCTAAAAATGACAGCAGGACATCCGGGTGAAAAATTTTGGGTGATATCCGATGATATGTAGGCATTCCGCTGAATGTATTGGGATTCCACAGGGCTTTCTCTCCGGATTCGTTTTCCCATTGACGGTACAGGTGCGTGCTGGCCATTGACGCAACGGAATCCACGCCTAAAGGTCTGACATTTTCCAGGATATAACCGGCAAACATAATCACAAGCGGAACCAGAAGAATGATAAAGGCTGCCAAAGCACTTTTTTTACAATTCAGTTTTTCCCAGGTTTGTGTCTTCATTTCTTCAGCGGACATATTTCCCCCGTATGTATATCATTTATAGTAATTACGGACAAATCCGGTAAATCTGTCCTGTTTCAGAATAATTCTCCGGATATATGCCTGTATAAAACCAAGTCCGTAACCGATAATTTGTGTCGGGACAATGACAGGGATAAAAAAAAGCACACGAAAATCCTTATAATGCACGATTCCATGAATTCCCATAAGGATAAGGATAAAGACTCCAATCAAAGGAAGAGGCCAGAGCCTGGCCGGGAATATTAAAAATAGCAGAAGAACAAGGAATGTAATGACCGTCCCGGCAGCCGGAAAAAAATGAACCGGTTCCAGCATTTTCTTATCGATTTTATAGAGATTGATCCGGGCAACGCCCCAATTGTAAACCTGTTTGAAAAATTTCCGCACTGAGGTTCTGCGCTTATGATAAACCACGGCATTTTCAACCTTGATCACCGGTTCGCCGCAGGCGATAATACGATTACTGAACTCGATATCCTGTCCATGACGGAGATCGTTCATGCCTCCAATTTTCTGAACGATGTCCTTTCTTACTCCCATATTAAAACTTCGGGGATAATATTTGGACAGCTTCTTTTTCGAATGACCGCGGATCCCTCCTGTAGTAAGAAAAGACGTCATGCTGTAATCAATTGCTTTTTGAAGCGGCGTAAAATCATCACGAACCCGATCCGGTCCGCCGAAACCGGCCACATCCCTTTTTTCAACTTCATCTGCATAAGCCTGAAGCCAACGGGGATGAGCAATACAATCGCTGTCGATAAACAGTAAATATTTCCCCGCAGCATGCTCCATACCCAGATTTCTGGCCGTTCCGGGTCCTTTGTGATCCTGTCGAAGAAAGCGAATATTCAGACCGGAATCCTGTGAAAAGTTCTGAATAAAAGCATCCGTTCCGTCTGTGGAACCGTCATCCACAACAAGAACTTCAAAACGCTCCTGCGGAAAAACCTGTTCGTTTAATGAGAGTAAAAGCTCACTGATTTCGTTCAGACGGTTATACGTCGGGATTATGACAGAAAAAAGAAAGGGATCGATCTCATTCATCATCCGTCTCTGGTTTTAATTTGTTTTTACGGAACTGGTAAACCAGCATTTCTCCGATAAGTCCCATAGAAAACAGCTGCACTCCAAGAATCAGCAGAAGTATTCCAAACAGTAACATAGCAAGGTGCATTTGAAACGGCTCGTTATAAACATATTTCAATATCAGTACCCAGATTTCCACGCCTGCTCCGATGATGGTTGAAAGAAGTCCCAGCATACCAAAAAAATGCATTGGTCTCACGGTAAACCGTGTCAGGAATAAAACCGTGATCAGATCGAAGAACCCTTTAAACATCCGTCCGGCGCCGTATTTACTTTTACCGGTGGTCCTGGGATGGTGAGTGACCGGGAGTTCGGTCACCTGGAAACCTTCCATTTTTGCCAGAACAGGAATATAGCGGTGCAATTCACCGTAAAGGGTTATGGATCTCACAACTTCCTGTCTGTATGCTTTCAACCCGCAGTTAAAATCATGAATCGGAATTCCCGTAAGTTTGCTGGTCGTTTTATTGAAAAGTTTACTGGGCAGTGTTTTATCAAGGGGATCATGCCGGATTTTTTTCCATCCTGAAACCATATCCCATCCTTCTTCAAGTTTGGCAATCAGGCGCGGGATTTCTTCCGGGTCGTCCTGAAGATCTCCATCCATTGTAATGACATACCGTCCTTTAGCCTGCTTAAAACCTTCCTGTAATGCGGCAGCCTTACCCTTGTTATTTCGGAAATGAACAACCTTCACATTTTCATATTGACCGGATAAATCGTCAAGAATGTCCGATGTTTGATCAGTAGACCCGTCATTAATAAAACGGATTTCACCTTTAATATTTTCTGAGGCAAATACGTTCATGATTTTATCCGTCAGCATTCTGAGGGATCCTTCTTCATTCAGAACCGGGATAACCAAAGAGAGATCAGTCATTGATTAACTCCTCAAGCTGAATCCGTGCCGGCTCATAGTCCGGATTGTTTTTAACGGATTGTTCAAACAATTGTATAGCATCATCCTTAAACCCCAGCGCAAGAATGATCATACCTTTATGGTACAGGACTTCATGGTCACCGGGAACTGTCATCAAAGCTTTTTCGATAAATTCCAGTGCTTCATGATACCGTTTCAACCGGTAAAGGATCCACGCAGCCGTATCCAGATAAGCCCCGTTATCCGGTTCTGCCTTTAACGCTTTCTGTATCATTGTCCATGCCAGTTCAAGCCTGATATTTTGTTCAGCCAGCATATAACTGTAATTATTCAACGTAAGAGGATCATTTTCATCAATTCGGATAAGCACTTCATAGATTTCCTGTGCTCTGGGAAACTGCCCCACGTTGTCGTAAAGTGTTGCGAGGATATTCAAAACATTTTTATCTTCAGGCCGGAGTGTTCTCAGGTTTTCAAGAACACGGATTGCCAGAACCAATTCATTCTTATCCTGCAGGAGAAGGGCTTCAGTAAACATTAATTCCGGGCTTTCTGGAAAGCGGGACCGGCCCAGTTTAATAATATCCATGGCATGGTCCGATTCTTCCCTGTCAGCGAGCCAGATGGCATAATTCTGATATGCAACAGGAATGGCAGAATCCATATTGAGAGCAGTTTCATAATATTTCTTCACGCTGTCGGGTTCTTCTTTTTCAATAAACACAATAGCTTTTAAATGGGGAAATGCCCAGTGACCCGGCCAGAATTTCGATCCTCTTTTCAGCAAATCCAGTGCTTCGTCCCACTGTTCTCCCCGTATAAGCAACTCAGCATAGAGCAGTTCGGATTGCGGTGTAATATCCACATTCAGCCGCCATCTTTCTATTGTCTCACGGGCGCGGTGTTCCATACCGAGTTCAGAATAGGCCTGATACAGAACCTGATAAAAAGTGCCGTGTTCCGGTGCAATCACAATTAATTCTTCAAGATATTCTGCCGCTTCTTCAAATTGTCCCATTTTCATCAGAATATCGGCAATGCGGCCACGAACATCACTATTATCCGGTTCACGAACAGCTAACTTTCTCAAAAGATTTAACCCTTTTTCAGTGTCGCCGTTCTCGAAATACAAATCTGATAAATTATACCATGCATCCAAAAAATCCGGATGAGTATTGATCAATTCTTTCCAGATTATTTCTGCATCATTATAGGATTTTTCCAAAGCCAGCGAGAGGGCGATCATATCAAGGAGGCCGGGTTGATCCGGATTGAGATTTACAGATTTCTGAAAAGCGTTCCTTGCTTTTTGTGTCCTGTTTAAAGCAAAATATGTTTCCCCTATTCTGGCAAATATCACCGGGCTGAGAGAGTCCAATTGTGCCGCTTCCTCATATTCAATGAGGGCACGGCCATAGTCACCTGCCAACCGATAGAGTTCACCATAGGCAAATTTTTGAACAGCTTTTGTCGGATATGAGCGCAAGACAGGTGTATCGATTTCATTTTTCTGCAGGGTTGCCTTTTGAGACGTGCAGTTCCAGAAAAACAGCAGGAAAAGAAGCAAAACAATATGTCGTCTGTATCTATTCATGAGTGTACAATTTACCAAGCCGCCGGAGCTTATGCAAAATGTTTACACATATAAAAAACCCCTGAAGATCAGGGGTTTTGTGTTCGGTGTAATAATCTCTCAGTTAAAAAGATCGTTTTTATTGCATGCGCAAACAGCAACCATTTTCTGGTTGTATTTGACATTTTCTTTATTGTTACTGACAGATTTAAAGACTTTCAGATGGGAGATGGCATCACCGCAAACAGGGCATTTTTTCCCTTCTTTCTGACGGTTGGCAATCTTTGCTCCGAATCCACTGGGACGAGCCATTAAGTTCCTCCATTCGATTTATTGGTTTCCACACAGTTTTTACCGGATTTTTTTGCTTTGTACATAGCATCATCAGCGGCCTGGATCAGGGATAATCCGTCATGACTGTCAACAGGGAAAGATGCCATTCCTATACTCACAGTCATGGATGCTTTAACCCCGTCCTGTTCAAAAGGAAATACGGAAATCTTGTGTCTGATACGTTCTGCCGTACCAAATACCATATCCTTATTCGCATTGGCCAGGATCACAGTAAATTCTTCACCGCCGTACCGGGCAACAATATCCACCATACGGATATTGTTTTTGATGATGTCTGCCACAATTCTCAGCATATAATCACCATACAAATGCCCGTGCGTATCATTGATCTTCTTAAAATCATCAAGATCCAGCATGAGCAGTGTCAGCGGGTGATCATACCGCCTAGCTCGGTACACTTCTTCAAAGAGCTTTTCTTTAAACGCCCGGTGATTCAGCACGCCTGTCAGGCCATCAACCGTAGCGTATTTCTTGTACATATCAAGGGTTGAAACCCTTAAATACGAAGACGCGAAATTTAAACTTATCAGATTAAAAAGTTCAAGGTCTTTTTCAGAATATTCTTCAGGGTTGTAACTTTCAAGGGAAATGACGCCGGATTTAAAATCATCAAGGTTTACTCCCCAGCCTATCATGCTTTGGTATGGAGTATGACTCAAATCGCCGGCCGTCAGTCTGAATTCAAACGGAGCATTTTCCCTGTAGTGTGACAGGAGAACTGTCTCATTTTGGAGAAGCACATGAGCCCACATCCCTTTTTTTGCGGACAGGGTATCCCCTTTTTTAGGAAATTCACCGGGCCCGTCAGAGAAGATAACCTTTAAAACGGACAAATCCTGAGGACTTCTCCTGCAGACTACCAGTTTATCATATTTGAATTCGGATAAAAGGACCGTCTTTAAGGCGTTAAATATGTCATCTTCTTTTTGTGAAATATTTAACGCTGTGAGGTATTGAGTTATGGGCAAATGCTCCAAATCTGAGGATTCATCACTGCCGGTTCTGTCCAGACGGAATATTAAAAAAAGATCAATACCCAACAAAAACCAGAGGATTACACCGGTAATATTTAAAATCACCGATTTTCCCGCTACAGGCAATATCCAGAGAAAAAATCCCAAAACCCAGATAAAAAAAGTAACAAGAAAAACGGGTTTTTTCATACCGCCTCTTTTTTGTTTAATTAACTAAATGTAATGATAAAATTAAAAAAATAACAGTTTCAACGAGGTTCGTTGACAAGTTTAATTTGTCCCCGAAAATCCCTGTTTTGCGGTGAATCAGATTCCTTTGAGTTCTGTCTGCTGATCGTATCTTTTTTCGCAATGGAAGATGATGCGGACTGGTTATCGTTCTTATTGGCAACAGGAGAAGGAATCGGCCGTGATGTTGAGTTTCCCATGGTTGAAAGGACCGGAGATGTGTTGGCAGTAGGAGGCAGCTGATCAAGACGCGGATTATATCCTCTCCATACAATCATAGAACCGGTAAGGACCAGAAAAACCACCGCTGCAGCAGAAAGCGCCCTGCCATGATCAGACAAATATCCCCAAAAATAACTGATTTTATTCACAGATTCTTTCTGATACTGAATACGTTTCATAAGCACAGCTTCAAAAGAATCCGATGCTTGAACCAACGGCATGCGATGCATAGCTTGCAGAAGCTTATCCGTCTCTTCAGCTTTTTGCCGACAATCCGGACACATCTGCAAATGTTCTTCTGCTTCGTGCCGATGATGTAATTTCAGGTTGTTTTCAAGGTAGTCTGATAAGATATTGGAAAAACTGTAACAATCCATTCTATAAGCGTTTCCTCCCTATTTATTCTTCAGCTCTTTCAGGATTTCCTGCAATTTCTGTCTTCCTCTGTTGATCCGGCTTTTCACTGTTCCTACCGGAACACTTATGATCTTACTGATTTCTTCATAAGATAGTTCCTGAATATCTCTTAAAATGATTGCCGTTTTAAATTGTTCCGGCAAACGTGAAATTGCTATCTGAATTTCTTTTTCCTGGTATGCTGATCGGGATTCCCGCTCCGGATCATAGCTGTCTGAAGGAATCTCGAATTCTTTATCATCAACACCCATGTCATGGATGGAGAAAATCTTTCTCCGCTTTCGTTTTCTCAACTCTGTTTTGGCAAGGTTCCCCGCTATTGTGTAAATCCATGTGCTAAACCGTGCAATTTCTTTGTACATGTGGCTGCTGGTATACAATTTTAAAAAAGTATCCTGAACAATATCTTCCGCCATTTCCCGGGATACAACATATCTGAAAACAAAATTTACGAGCCTGTCCTTATATCGGCGGACAAGTTCCAGATATGCCCTTTCATCCCCTTTTTGAAAAAGAGCTATTAATTCTTCGTCTGTATATTTTGCCGATTCCCGCATGTTACCCAAAAATTTTATCCAGAAGTGAAATTACACGTGTTAAAGAATCTCCACTAATAGTTTTTAATTCTGTATCTGCTTTAACGACTGCTTTTACTCCACGCGCAAGGGATGCATTTGTAAACCGGGTGGATGCTTTGACCATTTTCTCATATTTGTCCCTGCGAAATGTCCGGGTTAACCTGGCTCCGTCCCGGACTCTGGGATCCCTCAATATTCTCAAGTTCCACAGGTAATGAAAAAGAGTCGTATAGATAAACGTTTCGCTGACACCATTTTTAACAAGATTCTCTGCTATCATAACCGATGTTTTTTTATCTTTTTCTCCAATGCTTTCAGCCAGGTCCTCCGGACTCCAGGTCCGCAGGTAACCGGCAGATTTTAATACGGTTTCTGAAGTGATTCTGTCCCCGGTCGGAAGCATAAGATCCAGTTTATCCAGTTCATTTGCCAGATCGTTCAAGTCATTACCGGTCATTCGTATCAATGTGGTTACGGCATCCTGTTCCGCCAGCCGGTCTTTCTTCTTTAAATATTCATTAACCCACTGAGGGATTTCATTGTCAAAAGGCGGATTTACATACAGTGTCAAAGACTTTCCTGAAACGGTGTTTAAAAATTCATGCCGGCGTTCAATAACCGGTGCAGTCAGGATTAGAATGTTGGAATCAGAAGGATTGTCCAGATATTTGAGAAACGCTTTACGGACTGTAGGTATCATCTGTTTGATTCCTTCAATAACAATAAAATTTCTGGATTGAAAAAGAGAGGTTCCGAACAGCAATTGCTGAAGGTCATTAACCCGTAGCTCTTTGGCGGTAACATACTGTTTGTCAATACCGGTTCCGGTCAGCTTGTTACGCACTTCCTGAATAAAATTTGAAGCAAGATAATAATCACTGCCGTATAAAAAAATTACCGGTGCAATTTTTCCCTTACGAATTTTATCAATTTCTCTGAAATAATCCTGCAACCACGTCATAGACTTAACGCTACCGTTAAAAATCCCAAAAGAACACAATAATATGAAAAAGACGACAAGCGACCTTTAACCAAAACACGGATTAACCATTTCAGGGCTAACACGCCGCTTACAAATGCGATGATCATCCCGACAAAAAGTTTAAGAAATTCCGCCCCTCCGCCATAACTGATTTGAGGAATTTCCATTACGGTAGCTCCGATAATAAGGGGTAACGCCATGATAAAAGAAAACTTTGCAACCTTTTCCCTGTCCACGCCTCCCAACAGTCCGGCTGTGATGGTGCTGCCGCTTCGGGATATTCCGGGAATAAGAGCAAAGGCTTGAAAGACTCCCATCAGAACAGCACTTCCAATCCCGGGACGTTTATTTAACCGGGGAGCCCACTGTGTAGCAAAAAGGAGTATTCCCGTAACAACAAGAGCAATTCCGACTGCCTGAATACTTTCGAACAACCCTTCTATTAAATCCCTGAGAAAAATTCCGGCCAGAGTTGCGGGAATCATGGATACGATAACAAGCAATGACAGGCGGAAAGATTCATTGTTCCGATAGTTCTCCGGGATTTTTCGAATCTGCCATATATGAGAAAAAAAGGCAATCAGTATGTTCAGAATATCCTTCCAAAAGACAATCAGCACACTCATGAATGTGCCGAAATGGAGGGCGATCTCCAGTGTAATACCCGGTTCCCGGATACCAAACAATGAACTTGCAAGAACAAGATGACCCGAACTGCTGACAGGTAAAAATTCCGTCAGTCCCTGAATAACTGAAACAATCATAACTTCCAAATACGTCATAAGAAATATCCTATAATTGATATGAGCCTTTCATCTGTTTTATTCAACCGGTAAGAAACATACCGTTCTCTTTGACACACAGTACAGCTGTTTGTTAATAAAATATTTTCAGATTTTAAACCTGCATCTTTTAATTGTTGATTCAGAGCACTTTTCAAATTCAGAAGGAATTTGGTTCCTTGTTTGCGATTATGGTCGGGAAACAAACCGGCAACTTCTTCACCGACTTCATAACACGCCTCACAAATTGCCGGACCAAACGCAGCACATATATTTTCCGGACATGACCCTTTCTTCTTCATCAACAACACGGCATTTTCTGCAATTCCTTTATAAATCCCGCGCCAACCTGCATGTACCAAAGCTTTGAGTCCCGATTCCTTGTCGCCAAGGAAAAGGGGAATACAATCAGCGGTTCTGATAAGTAAAAACAAATCCTCCCGGTCAGTTACCAATCCGTCACACTTGAAAACAGCACCGGGATCGCGCGTATAATCGACTGTTCCGGAATGGACTTGAACAGGCCATGCAACATGATTTCGAGATATATTCAAACTATAAAAAATACGATCGGTTAATGCCGCTTGTGAATGACCGTCATTAAAAAATGTCCGTGTGCTCGTTCGTGCCATAAAACCGGATAACCGTTCAAAAGACGGATACATGTCAAAATATCTGTCATCCATGTTTTATTCCTGAAGCGTTCTGATCGTATTATTATTGTATTCCAGAATCCTGACGGCTGTGTTAACGCGGGGTTTCCTGTCAGTAAAGCGGATATTGCGGATAACACCTTTGAATTCACCCATTTCGGTCATGGCATTTTTCAGTGATTCTCTTGATGTATAGCCATTCTCAATAAAGTTTAACATAAGAACCATTGTTTCATAACCATAGATTGTGAGGCGATCCGGACTGACGCCGACATGGTTGAAATATTCTTCACTGAAGGTTCTGAAACGTGTATCATTCGCAAGCATAACATGATCAGCGGAAATAATGATACCGTTAACGTAGCGGCGATATCGGGATAACAGTTCTTCATCCAGCCAGTTTCCGTCACCCAAAAGACGCGTGTTAAAATTATAAAATGCCAGTTGGGGTGCAACGGTTTGAATGTGATGTTGATAAACCGGGAGAAAAAACGCATCCACAGATTTCAGGGGAATTTTTAGAGAGTCGCTTGCGGTTTTCAGAACAAGATCAGGATTAAGAAGAACGTTGGTTGTATCCAGAGTATCTGCCGCTTGCAGTTCAAAAGCCGTCCTTCGTATTCTGCTGAACTGGGATTTAAGATCATTGGCATCGCTGAACCATTCTCTGCGTATAACCCTTCCTCCCTTTTTTGCCACCGTTTCTGAAAAGCTGTCGCTGATACGCCGGCCATAATCATCTGCCGGAGCCAGAATGGCAAAGGTTTCATACTTTAGGGAATCCATGGAATATGATGCTAAGGCATAAGCCCGTTCATCCTGATCCGGATTAAGCTGGAACAGCTGAAGTCCCATGCCTGCAAGCCCGTCTCTTGTAGCCGTAGGCATAAACATGGGAATATTTTTAAATTTGCACACAGGGGCCATTGCAATGGCATCCGCACTGGTCAAAGGACCGACAATGGCTATTACATCTTTCATGTCACCGGCAAATTCTGCATATTGAATGCTTTTACGAATATCACTTTCGTTATCCAGAATAACAAGATTCACATCATACATAAGATCATTTTTAAACCGGTCCAGGGCATAAAGCATACCATTGATCAGTGATTTGCCGTGTTGATGATCACCGCCGCTTAAAGGAAGAATAACGGCAAGATCCACTCGTTTTCGGGTAAACGCTGTCTTTTCAAGAATCTGATTGTAATAGCTTACTTCAAATAATTCCATCAATGTTGATTTTGTTTCTGCAAGAATACGCCGCGCCGCAGCGTTTTCCCCTTCATCATTCAACTTATCTGCCAGCAGAAGATCAATATATCTCAATTCAGATCGGCTGCCCGCAAGTACGCGGAGAGCATTTAAATCATTTGGAGATAAATAATATGACGAGATTTTCCGTGCAAGGTCCAGTGCGTCAGTACGCAGGGATTCATAATCCGCGGCGTACCCGGATTTCAGGGCAAAAGAAGCAGATAAAAAATATCGGTTGGTTTTTAGCAACGATTTGCTCTGAATAAACAAAACGTCTGCATAATATCTGCTTTGGGAAAAGTTATGAAGAAATATACCGGACCATGTGATGACTTCGTCATGCCGGTCCTGATAATAAAGACTTCGGATCATCATATAAAGAGACGATGAGGCATAGGGATTCACATCAATTGGCAATTGATGATAAACCTTATTAAAACGGACAAATGCTTCGTGATAATTTTTCCGGTCATAGTCCCGGAGTCCTCGTTCCATAAGCGATTTTGCCGATGCAAATCCGATGACAGGGAGAAGAATGAATAAGAGAAAAATGAATATTTTTTTTAACCGATTTTTCAATCCGCCGGCTCCGGTTTAAAAGCAAAATTCAAAGCCCGGATCGTATCCATATTTTTCAAATCTGTCAGATCAAACTGTAAAGGAGTGACTGATATTTTTTGATCCATAATAGCTGTTTCATCGGTTTCGGGTGCTTCTGTTCCCACCACTTTTTCTCCTGACAACCAATAATATGCTTCCTGTTTGGGATTGATGCGTTCGATAAATATTTCCCGCCACTGTGCTCTGCCCTGTCTTGTAATTTCTACCCCTTTTATGTCATTTACGTGAACAACATTGGGGACATTTATATTCAGGAGAACACCCTTGGGGAGCCCGTTTTTAAGGATTTGCTCAGCCACATTCCGGATGAAAATACAGGCCGGCTCAAAATTGGGGTTTGTATAGGTTGTAAGACTCACGGCAACTGACGGGATACCCATAAAGGTTCCTTCGGATGCTGCGGCAACCGTTCCCGAATACAGAACATTAAATCCCGTATTACTTCCAAGGTTTATCCCGCTGATTACCATATCCGGCTGTGGATCCATGAGCTTATGAATGGCGAGCTTTGCGCAATCAGCCGGTGTTCCCGAAACAGACATTCCAAAAAATTTCCCTTTTTTATAGAATTTTTTCGGATAGATGACATCATGCAGGGTAATAGCATGTCCTGAAGCACTTCTCTCTTTATCAGGGGCAACAATTGTCAGATCCCCAAGATCAGAAACCGCCTCTGCCAGAGCATGGAGGCCCGGCGCTTCGATACCGTCATCATTTACCAGTAGTATGGAAGGTTTGTCAGGCATAATAGAATTTTAAAACCTCATTCAGCGTTTTTTTAAGATATCTTCGATCCACTACAGCATCAATAAATCCTTTTTTTAATAAAAATTCAGCTGTTTGGAATCCTTCCGGCAGTTCTTCCCCGATAGTCTGGCGTATGACCCTGGGTCCTGCAAAGCCGATCAGGGCTCCCGGTTCTGCGAAAATCATATCTCCCAGCATGGCGAAACTGGCCGTAACGCCTCCTGTAGTAGGATGAGTAAGGACACTGATATACAGAATTCCCGCATCATGAAGTCTTGCCAGGCGGGACGCGGTTTTCGCCATCTGCATTAAAGACAGAGCCCCTTCCTGCATCCGTGCTCCTCCGGAAGCTGATATAATAATCAATGGAATCTTATCTGTAATAGAACGATCAACCATCCGGGCAATTTTCTCACCCACAACAGAGCCCATGCTCCCGCCGATAAACCTGAAATCCATAACGGCAAGATTAACTTTTATTCCGTTGATAAGCGTTTCTACGGTTCTGATTGCTTCATAAATCCCGGTTTTCTGATGGGCAGCTATCAATTGGTCCCGATATGGCTGAGGGTCGGAAAACTCCAACGGATTTCCTGAAAGCATCATGGAATCGAACTCCCTGTAATTCCCCGCATCACATAATATATCCAAATACTGTTCAGAATTTATCCTGAAATGATGGTTGCATTTAAAACACACATGCTGGTTTCTGGCCAGTTCTTTGAAATAAATAATTTCGCTGCAATTGGGACATTTTATCCAAACCCCGTTTGGAACTTCTTTTTTTTCATCCGTAAGAATTGCTTTTTCTGTCCGTTCGTACCACTTTCCCATTATATTACCTCATAGTTCGGCTCATAATCAAAGCATCTGCTTTTTCAGCCGCATAGTAATTTTTTCGAATTCCCCGAATTTCAAACCCGAATTTTCGGTACAATGCCAAAGCAGCATCATTGTTGTGCCGAACTTCTAATGTAATGACTTTAAATTTTGACTCCAAAGCCAGATTCATCACATAATCCATTAGTTTTGTCCCCAAACCCTGCTTTCTGTATCCTGTTGAAACCGTCATATTGGTTACATGTATTTCAGGATGAAGCAGCCAAAGTCCCACATATCCTGCAATTTTCCCTTCTATTTCCAATACCATTGTTTTTGAAATTCTGCTGGTTTGCAGTTCATATAGGAAATGGTCTCTTAGCCAGGGTTCCACATAGCTCTCTCTTTCAATTCTCAGAACGTCATCAAGATCAAGTACCTTCATCGGACGGATGATTACAGAATCCTTTTTAAGATATTTGTCTATGTTACGGTTTCCATTGGACAGGTTCATATCGTGACCCGTAATAGATTTTTACTGTATCATAATCAACGGTTGGAGAAATTGAAGAATCCAAATAATAGAATCGGCCGATATATGCAGGCAAAATCGGCTCAATTCTCCGTTCCATCTCTTCAAAACCGGACAGATCCTGATTTGAAAAAATGATTTCGCAACCGGGATAATGCTTATGAAAGTCCGTTTTCTTAAGATATTGAATATCATTCCCGGCATGATTCAGGGTATAAATAAAATCCCGGTGGGAGGGTATAATAAAAACTGCTTTTTCTCCGGGCTTCTCCTTTTGAATCATGGCAGACCGGAATGCAAAGAGGGTATTTACCGATACGAGAGGGATGTTATTGGCATAAACAAGCCCTTTGGCGAAACTCATACCAATGCGGAGTCCCGTAAAAGAGCCGGGGCCGCCTGAAACAGCTACCGCTTCAAGATCCGATACGGATAAATCGTTTCTTTGAAGCAAATTTTTACAGATAACAGCCAGTTTTTCAGCATGCACTCTGGGATGGATCAAAATCTCGCAGTCTTTTTCGCCGGAGTTTGTGAATAGAGAAACACCGCAAACCGGTGATGATGTTTCAACAGCAAGTATCAATCGTCAACTCCCTTGGAGAATCTATCGTTATCAGCCGGACGTTGTTATCAGTATCTGATGTATTCAGGTGAATACGGATTGTTTCCTCCGGAAGGAACGCTTCCACTTTTTGCGGCCATTCCACAACAACAATCCCTTCCATATCAAGATATTCTTCAAATCCCAAAAATAAAATTTCCCGTGCCTCCCTGATACGATAACAGTCAAAATGGTATAGAGGAACGGTTCCCGGATATTCATTTATCAGGGTAAAAGTTGGACTGGTAGCCGGCTGATTGGCATGAAATCCTTCTGCAAGTCCACGGGTCAGGGTTGTTTTTCCGGCAGCCAGATCTCCATATAGCGCCAGAACATCCCCGGGTTTCAATGTAAGTGAAAGTTTTCTGCCTAATGCAGTTGTTTCATCGGCGTCGGCAGTTTGAATATGACAGGTAAATCGTTTCATATTTTATTTTCTGGGAGATAATATTGCAACCGGCAAAATCATTTCATGCAGAGAAATTCCGCCATGCTGAAACGTATCCGGATAGATTTTTTCAAATTTTCTCAGATTGTTTGGATACAAAAAGAAATAGTCACTCCGGGCAAAAATATAATTCGTAAATACATGGGTTGAAGGCAGGTGGAACGTCTCCGGATTTTTAACCAGCAGAGCCTGTTTATCCGACACCTTCAAATTCCGTCCAACTTTATATCGAATACTCGTTGTTGTTTCTTTGTCGGCTTTAACCATACTTCCCCGGAGCACTTTACGGCTTCCGTGGTCTGATGTTACAATTACGGTATAATTTTGATCGGCAGCTTTTTCCAGAATCGAATATAAATATGAATGTTGGAACCAGTTTCTCACAATTCGCCTGTAACTGGTTTCATTGGGAACGATCTCCTGCAAAACATCCGATTCGGAACGTCTGTGTGCCAGAATATCGACAAAATTTACGACAAGACTCAGAAACTGGATTCCGGAATAATCAGAAAAACGGGTTGCAACCTGTTCACCCTGCTGGGATTGGGCAATTTTCAGGAACTTACTGTTCACTGAATTATGGATACCCCGGCTGGATAAATAATCGCTGATTAATTCTTTTTCATATCTGTTCATACTCTCTTCCGAATCCGGATCTGAAAACAGATCAGGATATTTTTTATGGATAACATCCGGAAGTTCACCGGCAAAAAGAGTATTCCGGCTGTAGGGAGTAGCCGTCGGTAAAATACTGGCATGATACCGGATCAACTCGTCATAACGGTTGTACAGAACCGGTGCCATCATTAGCCATTGATCGAAGCGCATGCAATCCACAACCAGAAGCAGAACTTTCTGTTTTTCTTTAAGCAGGGGAAGAACATAGGTGTCGAGGACCTGATGTGACATTGGAATATCAGACGCGCCGTTTATCCAGTTTTCATAATTGGCAATAACCTGTTTTTCAAACTGCGTATTCGCTTCCGTTATCTGATCCGAAAGAATATTTTTCAAATCGTTTTGCGGATTATCATCAAATTCCACTTCCCAGCGGCACAGATCCCCATGAAGAGAAGCCCAGAAATTTAAGGAACTGTTATTCTCATTAATCCTTTCATTTAACCGGGAAAACTCACTCATATACTGCTGGGTAAGGGTTTCTCTGGCAATATCCCGGCTGTCCAGATTTTTTTTAAGCGCCAGAAGTATCTGGGATGGATTGATTGGCTTTGTCAGATAGTCAGAAATTTTCCGGCCGATGGCGTCTTCCATCAGGGATTCTTCTTCGTTTTTGGTAATCATAATTACCGGCAAAGCAGGACGGAGAGCTTTAATCTTTTCCAGAACAGCCAGGCCGTCCAGCCCATCCATCATTTCATCCAGTAAAACGGCCCGCAGGTATTGACTGCGCACAATATCCAGAGCATCAACACCATTGGTGGCCGTCAGGATTTCATATCCCTTGGACTCAAGGAAAAGGATATGAGGTTTCAGAAGGTGAATTTCATCATCCACCCATAAGATCTTATATTTTTCAGGATTCTTCATCGTTTTTAATTTACTTCAACTTTTAATATGTCCCAATGACTTTAAAGATTCTTCTGATCAAAGTTCCCGAGCAATGGAACATTTTTGCATGTGATTTCATAAAAAAAACAAAAAAATGAAAGGCGGATCACATGAGACAATTTAAAACCTCCTTATTAATGATACTGATATTCATTGCACCTCTTGCAGCATCCGTTCTGGATGATCTGAGTGCAGAATTTATTCGTGTTTCTGAAACTGTAAGTCCGGCTGTTGTGACCATCAAAGCAGAAAAGATCATCCGCCGGCCGGATATCTTCAGCGGTTGGGAATATGATTTTTTCGGTTTCAAACCACCGCAGGAAAGGCAGAGAGAATTTAAAAGCACTGTATTGGGATCAGGTGTTCTAATAAAAGACGGATACATTTTGACAAACAATCATGTTGTGGATAATGTGGAAGAGATAACCGTCAGTCTGACAAACCGCCAGATTTACAAAGCAGAGATTGTCGGGCGGGATCCCAAGTCGGATGTTGCTGTTTTAAAAATTGACGGGAAAGATCTGCCTTATGCCAATCTGGGCGATTCAGACAAACTGCGGGTCGGGCAATGGGTTCTGGCCATCGGGAATCCATTCAGCGATGAATTATACAGTACGGTTACTCATGGAATTATTTCAGCTTTGGGAAGATCATCCGTAAGGCTTGTGGACTACGAGGATTTTATTCAGACTGATGCAGCCATTAATCCCGGGAATTCAGGGGGAGCGCTTGTTAACTTACAAGGTGAAGTAATTGGGATCAATTCTGCTATCGCCTCCCGTTCCGGCGGTTCTCAGGGGGTTGGATTTGCCATACCCATAAACCTTGTAAAGCGGGTAATGGACGATCTGATCCGTGACGGCCGGGTTATTAGAGCATATCTTGGTGTTCAGATTCAGGAAATCAACCAACAGATCGCCCGGTCTTTAGGATTGAAAGACGTTGCCGGAGCTTTGATTGCTGATGTCGTTGACGACAGCCCTGCCAAAAAGTCCGGTCTTGAAACAGGGGATGTTGTTTTGAAAGTAAACGGCAAAGATATTGTCACATCGAATGATTTAAGGAATACCATATCGGCTCAAAGACCTGGGCAGAAAGTTACTTTAACCATATTCAGAAACGGAAAAACAAAAAATGTAACAGCGACTCTTCAGGAATTGCCGGAAGATATGGTATCCACAGAGGCCGTAAAAGAAAAGAGTGACGGACCGGGTTTCAGCGTAAAAGATTTGAGTCAGGATCTGGCAACACAATATGGAATCAGGCAAAGCAGCGGTGTGATAGTAACAGACGTAAAATCCGGATCAGAAGCCGCAGAAAAAGGACTCCGTCCCGGAGATCTGGTTTTACGGGTTGGAGACAAAGAAGTGAGCAATACCAAGGAATTCAGAAAAGAGTTTGACAAATATAAAAGCGGCGATTCCGTTCTTCTTTTGATTCAGCGAAAAAACCTGAAACTTTTTATTGCACTGGACATATAAGAATTACTTCTCAAAATCCCCTCAATGCTCCTCAAAAGGCCGCTATCCCCAAAGGCGGCCTTTGCTTTTTGAGTTGGGCTCATGGGTTCAAGAGTTCATGAGCTCAAGAGGACTGATTG
>NPIE01011373.1_pt2 | contig 40145 bp, 33 predicted proteins | sample 8637661 | NCBI WGS metagenome assembly NPIE01 (sample SAMN07420842, study PRJNA396082) | bioreactor metagenome | isolation source: sample BA12 brine-fed electro-methanogenic bioreactor BA | place: Japan: Kochi | collected 2016-12-09 | reverse complement strand
TTAAATATCAAACACTACACTAGCGCGCGGGGTGGTGCGGAGGGGTGTGTGGAGGCGGATCCGGGGGTGGTGGGCGAGGGGACGGGTGATTCGTATCTCGAATCTGGTATCTCGTATCTCGCGGGGAGCGGGGGCGTGGTGACGAACTGGGGTCGTGCGTCGTGCGTGTTTTGCGGGTTTTCGCTTGACTTATGCTCCACAAAAAGTACCTGACACGAATGGCACTGCCGTCTCCAAGGGGATTGTGGGTGTGGGTTTATGTTTTTCCGAGTTGGGCTCGCAGTTGTTGGCGGGGCCGCTTCAGGAGGGGGTATCGCGCGCGACGACGCTTGAGGACGCGCGGCTCGATGCGGCCGGGGCGGTCGGCCACTTCATGGGCGGCGATGTGGGCCAGCATCATCTCGTACAGGGCCCGCCTGTCGCGGCAGGCGTGGGTGGACAACAGCATCCAAGAGGCCAGGATCGTCTGACAGGCGAAGGTGAAGCCCAGGCGACGCGGCTGCTTGTGATGCACGGCCGCCGAGGTGGCGATCACCTTGTGGATCAGATTGTACGCCAGCAGCGTCACCCACAATTCCCGCCGGACCATCTCCGGCGTCTTGCAGCGGACGTGGTCCAGGTGCAGGGTGTGCTTGATCTGGAGGGTATCCAACTCGGCGTTCCAGCGGAAGCCGTACAGGGCGGCGATGTCCTCTTGGGAGTAAGCTTCCGAGTCCGTCAGTGTGGTCACCACGGTCAGCGTCTCGACCCGTCGTCCGGAGACGGTCACATCAAAATGCAGTTCGCGCAGGGGCATCGTCTCAGGGATCTGCGCGTACTGCTCGACCGACATCCACGTCGGCCGCTCGGGTCGATGCCATGTGACCAGATGATCGTTCGGACCCAGACGGCGGCCGCGCCGAAAGTCGGTCGGGCGCAACTGATGCTGCCGCGTGCAGACGTGGGCCCCGCGCCCCCGCAGCAGCGCGAGCATCATATAGGAGCAGTAGTAGCGGTCAAAGACCACCACCTCGGTTTCGTCGAAGCGATCGAGCATGCCGGGTAGTAGCGCCGTCTCGCCCGTTTCCTTGCCTTCGTAGGGTCCGAGAGCCGCATCGCACAGACCACCGGTCGCCAGCGACAGGATCACGCAGGCCCGTGCGATGGGAAACCCGATCCCCGGTTCCTGCAGGCCCAGTTGAGGAAACTGGCGTTGATTGGCCGGCGTGTCGGGCATGGTGAACGTGAAGCCGTCGACGAGTTTGGCGTGCAGCCCCTTCCATAGCCAGTCGATCGGGGCCGCTTGCTCCAGGGCATCGGCCGATTCGACCGCCAGACGCTGCAGGGCCCGCAGGTTCAGTTTGGCCCGCGCCCGACAGTAGTCACCGGTATCGGCACAAGGGGGACGGCGCCCGGTCTGTAACAGATAGGCGGCGATATCGGCCACGGCGGCCGAACAGGCGATGCCCTTGCCGTCTCGTAGCACCTGGGGCAGAAATGCCCATAGGACGATCTCGGTCGAGTAGAGGTCCGGCTGCCCAAAGAGCGCCTCTTCTTCGCGAAAGGCTCGCCGGATCGATTCGGCGTCCAGCACGGAGGCAAAGGGCAGGCCAGGTTGTTGCAGGAAGGCCGTGGCGATTACGTCAAATCCGTTCTTCCTCTCGGCGGTTGGAGCGGCTACCCTAGTCATGATAAAGCCCTCCCTGGCTCGAACGGTGCGAACCAGCCAAGGAGGGCTAACCATCTATCGGCCAAAGGAGGCCAAAAACATGATACCGAGTCGATCCCCTGGAGCAACGATCTAACGCCAGGCTAAAATCCATGGCATTCGCTCCAGGTGACGTGGGAATCCCTGCGCCGCCGACCAAAAACCACGGCAGTGCCATTCGTACCTGACACCTTTAATTCTCCCCGGGGGAGCGGGCCTCGGGGTGGGCCGATGGGGTGCAGGAGGTGGTGGGGCTGGAAGGACCGAAGGGACCTGGAGGACGTATGGGACTCATGGGACCTACGGGGCTGACGTGGGACGGAGGTCGGGCGGTAGATCTTAATGGGACCTAGCGCGCGGGGTGGTGCGTGGGGGTGGGGAGGCGGATCTGGGGGCGGTGGGTGCGTCGGGCGAGAGCGGGGGCGGGTAACCGGATAAACCAACGGAAAAATACGTACTTCCCACAATTTACAGCAGGACCGGGACCTCGGTATCTTCGCGGGTGTCTGAGGGGAGGAGGCGAATGGTAGGCTGCCAAGATTATTGCCCGCGGGTTCGTTGGGTCCTCATATCAAGTCGGCGGAAAAGGAAGGCAGGTAGACAATGCGCGAAAAGGGAGTGGCAAGCATCGTCGCAGCAATCGCGTTCAGCGTGGTATTCCTGGGTGAAAGTCACGTCAAGGGGGGGCCGCCTCCCTTTGTGGTCAGCTTGGATCGTTTTCGGATCGAAGGCAATCTGCCCGGAGGCGTGACCGACGAATTCGACGATGGCACCCTATCCCCCTGGACCCTCAGCAACGGAACTGTGGAGGAATCCGGAGGACTGTTGACCTTAAGGAGTCCCGGTGACGTCACGGTCTACGATGTGGATGGTCACGTCGTCACCACCGAGGAGTCCGAGTCGTCCTGTTCCGAGGCGCCTTTCCTGGTGGCGGACGGAGCCGGTGATTTCACAGCCACGGCGACCCTGGCAACAGGTGTTCCCGGCCAGAATCAGTTTTTTCTCTTGGAGTGTGACCTCGAGGATAGCGCGGGCAATCTGGCCGACATTCAGATCGGCATCTTCCATATGGAGGCGGGCGTTGCGAACGACCCGAGCATCCTACCGGGCCCTTTTCATCTCTATCCGGCTGGGCTTTCGATTACGTTCCTCAACGACGAAGACCCCGGCCTTGCCCCACAGAGCGATCTGATCAGCCCAGGCGATGTCACGGGGGACATCTTGTTATCCCTGGTCTTCGATGACGAGACAAACCAGTTCACGGCGACCTACAGTCTGGATGGGGGCGCATCCGTTCAGTCTCCCTTCAGTCCCATCGACTCTCCGTTCGAGCAGGCCGACTCCATGGGGTGGGAACTCACCGCCATCTCGCTCGACGTGCAGTCCACAGTATTGGCGACCGCTATCGACCTGGACCCCGACACGTTGAACATGAACAGCAACGGTCGGTGGGTCACGTGTCGTATCGCTCCTCCGGCGGGGTACAGCGTCGCGGAAATTGGGATCGAAACCCTCCTGCTGGAAGGAGTCGTGGCTGCCGAGGGCGGTGAAGTCCAGGACGGCACGCTCGTGGTGAAGTTCGACAGGCAGGAGGTGGTAACCTACCTTGACGACGTTCTGGGCATCACGCCGCCGGCAGATGTCGAACTGTCCGTCAGCGGAGAACTGACTGACAGCACGCCGTTCGAGGGCTCGGATACGATCCGCATCATCCGACCGGGCAAGAAGAGGCCGGGAGATTAGAGGGCGAACGAGACGGTGTCCGGCCCAACTTCTGTGTGAGTCGCGTTTGTCGTGTGGGCATCCGGGCGAGGCATGCCTCGCCCCTACCACTGGGGTGAGCGGCGGCCCACCCTGCGGGGCTTGGTGGTATCTTGTCGCTTGTATGTCGTGGGGGCTGGGGGTGGGTCAGGCGGGGAGGTTGGGGATGGGGTTGTTGCGGGTCATTTCTACGCGGACGAAGGAGGCGTCGGCCTGGGCGATCTGGGCCATTTCGGCTTCGATGCGCTCGAAATCGTCGGGGCGGATGGGGTTGTCGAGGTCGATGTCGTAGTAGAAGCCGTCTTCGACGGTGGGGCCGTAGACGAGCCTGGTGTGGGGGCGGAGGCGGGAGATGGGTTGGGGCATGACGTGGGGGGCGGGTGTGGCGCGTGACGTCGATGCGGTCGGGGTCGCGGGGGGTGATGATCTGGAGGTGGGCGTGGTGGGTGATGTCGAGCCTGTTGCGGTCGGGGAGTGTGGTGGGGCTGGAAGGACCGCAGGGACCTAAAGGACCTAAGGGACGGATGGGATTTGCGGGGCTGGCGTGAGGTGGAGATCGGGCGGTAGGTCCTAATGGGACCCAGCGCGGCGTGGGGTCACATTGCGGTCAGCCGCGATGGGTGGCTTCGATGGCGGCGATGTCGATTTTCTGCATCTGCATCATCGCCTCGAAGGCACGTTTGGCGGCGGCGGGGTCGGGGTCGGTGACGGCTCGGGTCAGGGCGATCGGGGTGATCTGCCAGGAGAGTCCCCATTTGTCCTTGCACCAGCCACAGGCGCTTTCCTGTCCACCGTTGTCGACGATCGCGTTCCAGTAGCGGTCCGTTTCCGCCTGGTCGGCGGTGGCGACCTGAAAGGAGAAGGCTTCGCTGTGCTTGAAGGCGGGGCCTCCGTTGAGTCCGAGGCATGGGATGCCCATCACGGTGAACTCGACGGTCAAGACATCGCCCTGCTTGCCGGAGGGGAAGTCGGCCGGGGCACGGTGCACGGCGCCGACGGAGGAATCGGGGAAGGTCTGGGCGTAGAACCGGGCGGCGTCCTCGGCGCCGCCATCGTACCACAGGCAAATCGTGTTCTTTGCCGGCGTTGTCATGGCACTTCTCCATTGTGATCCCGCAAATCTCATGGCTACACGAGCAAGGCGGGGCCCTTGTTCGCAAAAGGCGTCTGCGGCTTCCTCTCAGGCGGGGGATCAGGGCGAGGCATGCCTCGCCCCTACGCGCGGCGGATGAGGCTGCCACGCGGATGGTTCAACGGGGGAGGATACGCCTGGCCTGCGTGCACGGAGATCCGGGGGTTGAGGGGGGTGTTTTCTGGTGGCGTGGGCGGGGGTGCGGGGGTATAATTAGTTCGTTGCCGGTTGTTCATCATCGTATCGGTTGCGGCGGTTCTTCGGGGGCCTGCACGGCGCGGATATCGACGAGATCCTGGGCATGGAGATGGTGGCGGTCTGTCGGCATCGGACTCAGGGGACAGGCGCGATCTGGCGCGTGGCATCGCGTGGACGCACAGCATATTTCTCGAGCAGCGTGAAGGCGGCCTCCGGGGCGTTCGGGGAAGAAGGAGAAGTCATTGGCAGAGAAGACAAAGATACCGAAGAGCAAGGCACCGCTGCAGCGTCCGGTCGATAAGCGTCATGCGCTGTTGCGGGTGGAGGGAGAGAACGCGTGGATTCGGAGTCTGGATCGCGGGCTGGCGGAGACGTTGTGCGGGTTGGTGACGCAGGGGGATCCGGTGACCGGGGCGCGGAGCGCGGGGGTGGTGTCGTGGGGGCTCTATGCGGGGGAGCCCGATCAGGTGGGGACGATCATTCTGGATCGCAAGTCGGACGGGCGGTTCAAGCTGGTGCCGCTGGACGATGCAGCGAACGGGCTGCTGGAAGAGGTGGCGCAGCTCGTGGGACGCGCGGGGAGCGTGCGTTCCAAGGAAGGCAAGCACGGGCGGGTGTTTCGCGGTGAACTGAGGACTGCGAACGGGTCGGTCGAGACGACGGCGACGGCACGCGAGGCGGACAAGGAGGAGACGAAGGCAAGCAAGGGGAAGATCCCCAAGAGTGAAGCGCCGCTGCATCGCCCGGTGGACAAGCGTCATGCGCTGCTGCGCGTGGAGGGAGAGAACGCGTGGATTCGGAGTCTGGATCGGGGACTGGCGGAGACGTTCTGCGCGCTGGTGACGGAGGGGGATCGGTTGACGGGGGCGCGGAGCGCGGGGGTGGTGTCGTGGGGGCTCTATGCGGGGGAACCGGGGCAAAGCGGCACGATCATTCTCGATCACAAGCCGGATGGTCGGTTCAAGCTGGTACCGTTGGACGATGCGGCGAACGGGTTACTGGAAGAGGTGGCGCGGCTCGTGGGGCGTGAAGGGAGCGTGAGCGGCGAAGAAGGGAAGCATGGACTGGTGTTTCGCGGGGAGATGAGGGAGGCGGACGAAGCGGCCCCGACGGAGGGGGTGGACGAGGGATCGGAGGCGGAGGCTTCGGGCGGGGACGAGGCGGCGGCGGGTAAGTTCGAGACGATCACGGGGGAGGATGCGGTCGCAGCGATCGGGCAGAAGGTGAACATGGAGTTCATCGAGCGCGGGGTGAAGGTTCGCATCCGGGGCAAGCGGGCGGACTGCGAGGCGACGGCGAAGCGGATTCTCAAGGGCAAGCCGACGGTGGCATCGCCTCAGGGGGCGAAGTACATGATCGAGGGGGACCTGAGCAAGTCGTATCTGCGGAAAGGGGCGAATCAGGAGGGTCCCGATGCGGACGGGGTGTGTACGCGGGAGAACGGCTTGGAGCGCAGCTTCACGGCGTTCGGGGCGAACCTGCGGGCGGTGGAGGCGGCGTGCCTGACGGGCTGCAAGAAGGAGACGATGTTCACGGTCGTCATCAACGACCGCTCATCCGGCTACGTCGTGATCAGTTCGGGGCGGCGGCGGATGGTGTGATGGGGGCAGGCTGTAGGCTGGAGGCTGTAGGCTGGATGCTAGAGGACGGACGGATTTCAGGGGGAGTGTGCGACAGCGGCACGTGCGGGAAGCCATCGGTAAGCTGGCGCTTGTCGCTGCCATCCGTTGCGAATGTTTTCAATGAGGCTCTTTTTCTTTGCGTTGGGCTTCGAGTTGCTCTTCGGTGTAGACGTAGATGGTGAGGTTCTTTTCGGAGGTTGTTTCGCCTTGGAGGAGGACGGTGACGGGGTGCCTTCCGATGTGTCGGGGTTTGGGTTGCCAGAGGATGTAGGTGCGGCGGTCTTTTCTGCGGAGTTTGAGGCCGGAAGGGAGGGGTTTCTTGAGGCGGACGCTGGATTTGGTCGGGTGGTCGATCCGGATCATGTAGACGTCGTCGGTTGCCTTTCGGTTGGAGCGGTCGTTGATTTCGAGGAAGACCTTGCCTTCGTCATCGGGCTGGACTTCCATGGCGACCAGGGCCAGGGCGCTGTCCTTGGCGCGGAGCAGAGGGGGCAGGGAGATGCTCAGCAGGACGAGGATGATGGACATGACGACGAGGAGTTCGAGGAGGGTGAAGGCTTTTCGTTTCATGTGCTGCGCCCTTCCACGGTGATGAGCCTTATCGGGCCGGTCTCCTGGAGCCCTGCGGGCTTTGTCGGAGAAGTCACACATCAGAGGTCCGCCGGGGTGTATGATATGCTCGGGGGGAGGCAATGGCAAGGAAAAGGAGGGCGGAGGGTGGCGGCGTGTCTGTGCACGTTTCGGGGCGTGCTTGTTCTGGCCTATGGCAGCATCCGGGTGGCACAGTGGTATGCGCTGGAAGCCATCGGCAAGCTGGCGCTTGCCGCTGCCATCCGTCGTAGCACGCGTGGTGGGCGGTGCCTACCCTACGCGAGTGCGAGGGGTGATCGGGGGGGATTAGAAGTAGAAGATGAGGTCGAGGCCGATCTGGGTGCTGTTGTTTTCGGGTTCGTAGAATCCCTTATCGGGATCGGAGTCGTCGACCCACCAGTACTGGATGAAGGGGGCGAGTGCGACGTCGAGGGTCTCGGTCCGGCGTCGGATTTCGAGGGTGCCGCGGAGGCCATAGCCGGAGGCGAAATCCTGGCGGTTGCGGATGGATTCGTCGCTGCCGCCGAAGAGGTCGGAACGCTGGAGGCCGTAAAGAAGGAGGTCGAATTCGGCGCCGAGGCCAAGGTACCAGCCATCGGCGATCTGGTGACCTCGCTCGTAGCCTATGGGCAGATAGAAATAGTTGGAGTGACGTTTGTATCCGGCGGGGTCGTCGGAGGAATCATCTCCGAGGTAGCGGTAGCCGAAGCCTGTGTAGACCTGGTTTGAGGAAAGGTCATCATGCCAGACCCACCCCCATAGGAGTCGTGCGTTGGCGAGAAGGTCGTCGTTGCCGTCGGCCTTGTAGGGGGTGCCATCCATGAGTCGGCCGTCGTAGTCCACCTGTCCGGCGGCAATGCTGCCTTCGAATCGCAGGAGCGTGTCGCGGGACTCGGTGGCGCGGTGGAAATGCGTGGCGGAGAAGACGACACCGTAGAGGAGGCCTTCTTCTTCCATGATGCCCGGCTCTTCATAATGAAATGAGGAGATCTGGGGGCCCAGGGTCCAGTTGGAGAGGAAGAAGACGTCGGCGGGACCGTCGGCGGCCCGGGCTTCCGGCAGGACAACGGCGTGGAGACTACCGGCGGCGAACGCGAGGATGACATGGGCAAGCAGGATTTGTGACTTCACTCTTTCGTCTCCCGATTGGTCTTGTGCTGCTCCATTGGCTCATGCTCCAGGGCACGACCAGGTAGTGTTTCGTCAGTTCGGGCGTGGAAGATTAAGTCAATTTGCGCAAGATGGAGTCCATGCACTCCCATACATGTATTATGGGGCGAGGGGAGTTGAAGGAGCGCGGTGCCCTTCTGTGGGCGGGGCGCGGACGGGTTTGGTGCGGGCGGCGGCAGGTCTCATCGTCACCTCGCGCGCGGGGGTCTGGGAAGTTGGGGCGTGGGCGTCTGGAGGCTGAGAGTCCGGGAGTCAGAGGTCTGGCTATGGTGCATGGGGTTGCGGGGGAGGCAGGTCGGGGCGAGGTGGGTCGGGGGACATGGGAATTCGGATCGCAATCTAAAACGCAGTGAAACGAATACTAGAGAACGCGGACTTACCTCTGCGGGCGCTCGCGCATCGGCTCTGGGCATCCACTCAGCGTCTCGATGCGGCGGGAGGCTGTTCCACAGGCGCCTCAGCGGCTCAGAACGCCGGTGTGCCCCTGAAACCCGTGCCGACGACAACACCCCTGGCTGGGGGGAATTGAGGGTTGTTATGGGACGGGGGTTGTGGTATAGTGAGGGAGGTGGATCAATCGGTGCGTTTTCCAATGGAGGCAGGTCCGATGAACGCCGATCTGGTGCTTCTAGGGAAAGGGGGAGCGCAGAAGAGCTTTGCGCTGGGTGAGACGGTGACGGTGCTGGGGAGGCGGCACGATTGCGATCTGCGGATTCCGCTGCCTACCGTGTCGCGTCGGCATTGCGAGATCGAGCGAAACGGGGAGGCGTTGAAGATCCGGGATTTGGATTCGAGCGGCGGGACGTTCGTGAACGAGCAACGGATTCAGGGCGAGCGTGGGGTGAAGGCGGGCGATTATATCCGGATCGGTCCGTTGGTGTTCGTCTGTCGGATCGACGGGAAGCCGGAGAAGATCGTGCCACCCAAGAAGGCGGCGCCGGCGAAGGCGAAGAAGCCGGCGGCAAAACCGGCGGAGAAGGAATCGGCGCCGGCGGGTCTGGACGACAGCTTTGCGGATCTGAACGCGTCGGACAGCGCGATCAACTTCGATGAACTGGACGCGGAGCTGGAGGATCTCGACGAGGTGTGAGGGCGGAGGCGGAGAGCACGTTGCCCCTTCGCAGGGTCTGGGAGTTCGTTCGAGTGACAAGTGGGCGGTCTCGTTCGGTGCAGAGATCCTTCGCTGGCGCTCAGGATGACAAGGAGGAGAGGGGCGTCTTATGCGGGGCAGAGGTTCGTTCGGCGATCTCCGGACAGGCCCTTCGCTGGCGCTCAGGATGACAAGGAGGAGAGGGGTGTCTTGTTCGGTGCGGAGGTTCCTTTGGCGAGCTCAGGACAGGCTCTTCGGTGGCGCTGCGGATGACGAGGAGGAGAGGAGGGTTGTGAGGGCGGGGGCGAGCGGGTATGCTGTGCGGTACGAGGTGCGGTGGGTGCAATGTGAGCGGCTGTAGCGAGGTGGTACAGGGATGCTCGGATTATTATCTGCGGTCGGTATGCGGGCGGGTGAGACGGGGGACGGGAGCGTTTTGTCGGCGGTCGCGGGGGTGGCGCTGCCGTTCAATCCGTTGCGACTGATTCTGCTGGTGGCGTGGGTGTATCTGTGCATGTACTGCGTGCAGCAGGTTCAGTTCGGGTCGTTGGTGCGGGAGAAGTACAAGGCGGTGGCGAACGTGGTTTCGCTGTTTGCAGGGCCGATCGTTCTGCTGGGGCTGGCAATCGCGGAGGCGGTGAGGAAAAGCCGTTCGGGGCAGAGTCACTTCTGGGATCTGCTGACGCAGCAACTGGGAAACGTGGCGGCGGGTCTGCGGTCGATACGTCCGGCGGCAGAAGAGGAGGAGGCGACGTTCCGGCTGTTGGATTCGGCGGGTCGGACGATGGACGAGATTTACGGGCACGGGCAGGCCAAGCGCCAGGACGCGCGAATCCTGGACCAGACGGAGGCGCTGGTGGCCGATGCGATCGAACGGCGGGCGAGCGATCTGCTGATCGATCCGAAGGACGAGTCGACGTACAGCGTGCGGCTGCGGATCGACGGGGTGCTTCGGAACACGCAGGAGATGAACTCGGCGACGTGCCAGGCGGTGATCAACAGCATCAAGGCGGTGGCGGGGATGGACATCTCGGAGCGTCGTCGGCCTCAGGACGGGGCGTTTCTGGCGCGTCACGGGGAGCGGACGGCGTCGTTTCGGGTGGCGAGCAGCGGGACGTTGAACGGGGAGAAGCTTTCGATCCGGGTGCTGAATCGAGAGGCGGCGGGGTATACGCTGAGGGACCTGGGTTTCAGCCGGAAGCAGAACGCGCTGATCAAGCAGGCGTTGCACAAGCCTTCGGGGATGATCCTGATCTGCGGGCCGACGGGCAGCGGCAAGACGACGACGATGTACGCGATGCTCAATGCGATCGACCGGTTCACGCGAAACGTGATTACGGTGGAGGACCCGATCGAGGCGATGCTGCCTCAGACGAGCCAGATTGAGATCAATGCGAAGGCGGAGATCACGTTCGCGAATACGCTGCGGAGCGTGCTACGGCAGGACCCGAACGTGATCTGCGTGGGGGAGATTCGCGACGAGGAGACGGCGGAGATCGCGCTGCGTGCGGCGCAGACGGGGCACCTGGTGCTGGCGACGCTGCACTGCGACAGCAACGCGACGGCGATGGCGCGGCTGATGGACCTGGGGGTATCGCGGCTGCTGCTGTCGCTGGGGCTGAACCTGATTCTGTCGCAGCGGCTGCTGCGGTGTCTGTGCGAGCGGTGCCGAAGGCCGGCGTCGCTGAGCGACACGCAGATTGCGGAGTTCCAGCGCAAGAGCATCGAGTATAGCGGGATTTACGAAGCGGGACAATGCCGGCGGTGCGAGCGGACGGGGTATCTGGGGCGGACGGCGATCTGCGATATTCTGGTGGTGGATGAGAGCGTGAAGGCGGAGATGGCGAACGGCGAGGGATTCGGGGAGAAGCTGCGGACGGAAGGGAGTCGGAGCGGTCGGACACACCTCAGGAAAGAGGGGCTCAAGAGGGTCGTGATGGGGATGACGAGCCTGGAAGAACTGAAGCGGGTCGTGGGGTAGCGTTTATGGTGTTCTGGCTGGCGATTCTGGCAGGCGGCGTATTCGTGTGGCTGGCGGTGCGGATGGGGTTCTATCAGAGTTGGGCGCTGCTGTTCAACGTGGTGATCTCGATCTATCTGGCGATTTTTCTGGCGCCGGTGGTGGTGGGTTGGGCGCCCGGCGAGGGCGGGGCCTCGGCCTATGGGATCATGCTGAGCATGATCGTGGTGGCGGTGGGCTGCTTTGCCGTCCTGTATGGTCTGTCCTATGTGTTCCTGACGGGTCAGTTCAACGTGTCGTTTCCGAAGGTGCTGGATATTCTGGCGGCGGGCGGGCTGGGTTTCGCGGCGGGGTTTCTGATTCTGAGCTTTGCGGCGCTGGTGGTGACGGCGAGTCCGCTGGCCCAGCACAAGGTGGTGGCGACGCTGGGGTTCACGCGTCAGGGGCAGGAGGCGAACCTCGACTGCATCGCGTGGTGCTGCGACCTGGTGCACTCGGTGGTGCGTTTCGAGGCGGTGGAGAACGCGACGGCGGAGGCGGTGGAGCGGCTTTTTGCAGAGACGGAGCGAGGTGGGGAAGCGGGCGAAACGGACGGGGAGGATGCGGCGCGGGTTTCGGCGCCGACGAGCACGCCACGTCTGGACCTGGAGGATTTCTGAATCAAGGTGCATCGCACTGATGCTGGTGGGTGGGCGTGTTTTGTTATCCTGGAGCTTTTCGACCCGGCTCGGGGTGCGCCGTGGGCTTGTCGAAAGGACGTGTGGTGCGGTTGGGAATGAGCGCTGTTGCCATTCGCAGGGGAGATGCTTCACTGGCGTTCAGCATGACAAGACGATGTTGAGGGCGGCTTTCACGGCATGCATAGACGTGTAGATCCACAAAGGCCCTTGCTGGCATCGGAGGGTACAGGCGGGGGTATCGAAAGGAGCGGGAACCCCCGGCGTACGCGGGAGTGGGTCTGATTTGAACCCTGGTGGGTCGGGGACCATAGTAGGGTGGGGAATCTCCATCGAGGAGAGTTTCCACGTGGGGGCTATGGGAGGCACGCGTATGAAGGCGTACGTGATCGTGAACGAGAAGTCGGGATCGGTGCGATGGGACTCGACGGAGGAGGCGGTGGAGGATCTGACGGCCCAGTTCGAGCGGGCGGGGGCGGAGGCGGAGATTCACCTGACCGACGGCGACGAGGCGGCGAGGCGGCTTCAGGAGGGGCTGGCGTCGGATGCGGATGCTATTTTCCTCGGCGGCGGGGACGGGACGCTGACGCGGAGCGCGCCGGATTTTCTGGGGCAGGAGAAACCGATGGGGGTATTGCCCTTGGGCACGTTCAACCTGGTGGCGCGGGACCTGCGGATTCCGCTGGAACCGAACGAGGCGATCGCTCAACTGGTGGCGGGGTCGGTGATGGAGATCGACGTGGCACGAGTGAACGAGGCGATCTATCTGACGCACGCGAACATCGGGCACCTGACGGATCTGGCGAAAAGGCGGGAGGAGCTGCGGGACAAATCATGGCAGGAGAAGGTGGTGGCGATCGGGCGGACGTTTTATGAGAACCTGGGGTCGGAGCCCCCTTTCGCGTTCCGGCTGCGAGCGGGCGGGAAGTGGCAGGAGGTGGTTACGCCGACGCTGGCGGTGGTGGTGGGCGAGTATGGGGTTTTCGATCCGTTTCCGCGTCGGGAGCGTCTGGATTCGGGCGAGTTGACGGTGTACGTTTCGGAGCATGCGACGGGTCTGGAGGCGATCAAGGATGCGCTGCGGGTGGTGGTTGCGCAGCGGGATACGGCGCAGAACGTCTATCGGATCCGGTCGGATGCGGTGACGGTGGACGGGCCACAGAAGAAGCTGCGCGTGGTCCTGGACGGGGAGATCCAGGAGATGGAGTTTCCCCTGCGTTTTGAGGTGGTGCCGAAGCAGCTCAAGGTGCTGGTTCCGAAGGAGCCGGTGGCGGGCGAGGCACGCGAGTAAACGAAACATGTCGGCGGTGGTTCCCTTTGAAGGCACGGTATGAGTGCGCGTGAAAAGGGGAATGGCGGAGTTGGCAGAAGCACTCTCGCATGATTTGTGGTGGAGGACTTCAGCGAGTTCACTCTCGGCAAAACCGCTCGGGGCCCCAGAGGCCCAAATTACCCCCCAGGTTGCCGCTAATTCAGCCCTCTGCCCAATCGGTTTTGCCGAGACGATGGCGGCTGAAGTCACTGTTCTCAAGACACAGGCGGGGTTTGAACCCTGAACCTCTCGTTTGCAGGTGGACGACTTGGGGCGTCAAGGGACGGGTTGGGCGTCGGCGTTCCAGGGTTCGATCCGGCGGAGGCGTTTGGATTGCAGGGCGCGGTAGCAGTCGGGCAGATCGAACGAGGTTAGAATGTCAGGGACGAGGGTCGAGAGGGGCCAGGCATAGGTTCTGGATTCGGCGATGTCGGAATAGGAGGTCGGGGCGTTCTTCAGTGTGACCTGGGTGACGCGGTCGCTGAGGACGGCGGCGAAGGCAGCGGGGATTGCGCCCCAGCCTTTGCCGGCGAGGTGGACCTGGTCGTAGCCTGCCCCGGCGAGCCAGTCGATGACGCGGAGGACGTCGTAGGTGCGCTGACCGACGTAGGGCTTGTCGAGCATGATGGAGGTGATGGCGTAGAAGAAGTCGCTGCCATAGGGATTGAAGTAGGAATTCTCGTCGCAGGTGTCGGGTCGGGATTCACCGATGCCACGGACGTCGAGGGTGTAGAAATCGGTGTTCGGGTCGTCGGCGATCATCTCGGCGATGAGAGGCTCGTCGCGGAGTTCGGCGTCGCTGGAGAGGTGGGCGACGTAGAGGGTCGCTTTCTTCGTGGAAGGCTGAGGCCTGGAGAGCAGTGGCTCTCTGCCCAGGCGGTAGACGACGGCCTGGATAGCAGGTTCGGTCTCGACGAGGTAGGTGGTCCAGCGGGGCTGGGGGTAACCTCGGGAGCGCCAGTTGCGGAGGACGCGGTATTCGGGGGCAGCGGTCTCGGTCGAGGCGGGCAGGTAGAGGACCCGGCGGATGCGCTGCTGGAGTTCGGGGAGGGTGAAGTCGGTCGGGCGCTGCTGGGCGAGGGCCTGCGACTTTTCCTTCGTGAACTCGTAGATGGGCTTGGAGCCCATTACGGAGACCTGACCGCGCGGGGTGCACTGGATCGTCTCGAAGTCTTCGATGATCAGGTTGGGCTCGCTTTGGGCGTCGCAGATCTCGGTGACGCGATTGAACCAGCGGTACATGGCCTCGCGGTTTTCCTGGGAGTAGCCATGATAGGTGGGTCCGACGAAGAGGCCGATGTTGTTCTCGGCGTCGAAGAGGCGGTAGAGGCGCTGGAGGCTGCGGTAGGCAGACTCGGCGCCGCGGACGTCGAAGAAGTCCTTCTCCTTGGCGAGGATGATGACGGGTTTGGGGGCCATGGCGGCGAGGAAGTCCTGATGGTCGAGACCGAGGGCGAGGGCATGCGTGGGGCACTGCTCGGTGTCGGTGGGCAGCTCGTTTTCGATGTTGCGTGCGAAGGTGGTAACGGCGCAGCTGGGGGCAGCCATGGTCCAGCGGGGCTCGACGCCGCAGAGCCACATGGTCATGGTGCCGCCGCCGGAGTTGCCGGTGACGCCGATGTGTTCGGGGTCCACTTCCTTGCGGGTGAGGAGGTAGTCGAGGGCGCGGATGCCGTCCCAGGCGCGCCAGGCGGCGAGGGATTCGCCGACGAGGAACTGCTGGTTACCGGCGTAGAGGTGTTCGCGGACGCTGCCGCCGAGGGAGTATTGCAGGTCGGCGTTGGGGTAGATGAGGCGTTCGCCCTGGCCGACGGGGTCGAAGATGAGCACGATGTAGCCCTGGCGGGCGAGGCCCTGGGCGAAGGACTGGTAGGGCTCGACGGCCTTGCCGGTGGCGGAGTGGCCACAGGTGCCGACGATGCCGGGCAGCGGGAAGTCGCGGCCCTTGGGGATGTAGAGGTTGGCGGTGACGAGGAAATTCGGGCGGCTCTCGAAGATGAGGTTCTCGATGGTGTAGGCGTCGCGGTCGACGGTGCCGGTGATGCGGGGGTTGAGGGGGGTCTTGTCGGGCCAGGGTTCGAAGCAGCGGGCGATGCGCTGCTGGACGTCGGCGACGAAGGCTTCCGCGTCGGCGCGCGTTTTCAGCGACGCGCGACGGCGTTCGTTCTGCTGTTCGATCCGGCGGACCTGGTCGACGAAGTACTCCTGGACCATGCGGGGGAAGCGGTTCAGGGGCTGCCATTGGCGCTGCTGGGAGGTCTGAGCGAGGCTGGTTGGAATCCGCAGGGCCAGGAGGAGAAGTGCGACGAGGAGTGCTATCGCGATGAACGATTTCGTGGAATGTCGAGAAGGGGACGGGATCGAATGAGCCATTTGCAGGGCCTCCATGGATCGGTCGTTACGTTGGCGCATCATGAATCAGATGAGGTGATTATAACGGCGTGGGTGCGGAATGCACGGGTTTCCTGGGGCGGTGGAGATGGTGTGCGGGGCACACCCTACGCGATGGGGCAGGTGCCGCCGGGGCAGGCGCCGGCGCCGCAGATGGGACCGGCGGCGCAGGAGTCGCAGGCGGGGGCGGAGGATTTGCCCTGGCCGACGGAGAAACCCGAGAGGAGTTTTTTCATGTCGGCGCCGCCGCACTTGGCGCAGATCTGTTTGGCGGTCTTGCGGCTCTTCTGGAGCACTTCCATGACGTGGCCACACTGTTCGCATCGGTATTCGAAGATCGGCATGATTCGATTCGTCCTTTTTCGGCTTTCAGCGGAGTTCAGCAAAAATGCGTATCCTACGAATTCGGAGAGCCTCGAGGCGGTCGGTCTTCCGGCAGTCCGAGCATGTCGAAGGAGACTGGCTGTTGCTGGCGAGGGGCGTTCTGGTTGCAGGCCAGATCCTTCACTGCGCTGCGCTCCGTTCAGGATGACAATATGGAGGGTAGTAGTTTTCCTGAGTCAGCATCATGCCTGATCTCCGTTGCCGGGGGGATCGACCGTTCACCTGGCAGGAGCCCCCCTGCCCTATCCGGCGACGGTGCGGGCTCTGGCTTTGGTCTTGCGGTGCGGGATCAGGGCGCTGCTGCGCATGAGCACCTGGCGGCCTATTTCGCAATCCAGATGGCGGGCGAGGACGTTGCACTTGGGTCGCAGCAGGAAGAAGATGTCGCGGTCGGAATCGTTGAGCGTTTCGAAGTTGCCCTGGCCTTTGGCAATGATCAGGTCGGCCTTCTCGAAGCGTTTGCGGAAGGCCTTGGAACAGATTTCGAGGATGGTTCCGGGGGCGTCGGCGCCGTTGTCGATGACTTCGACGAGGTCGGTCATGCCCACCATCTGGGCGTCGGCCATGAGGACGTCGTTGAGGATGGGGGCGCCGCGGACGACGAAGGTGACCTTCTGTCGGGGCATCTGCTCGATGAGCAGGCGATCGAAGACGATCTCTCCGGCGTTGTCGCCCAGGTAGAGGATCTCGGAGGCCTCGGCGACGGCGACCTTGAATTCGATGAGGGCTTCGAGGTCGAGCGGGTCGGTGAGGGAGCGGGCGATGGTGCCCTCGACGACGCTCTCGTCGACGGTGGAGTTGACGCCAAAGTCGATGATATTGCCGGCGATGGCGAGGCGGACGGCGGTTTCGGTGCGGTCGGCGGAGCCGGCGACGGTTTCTTCGAGGTCGTCGACCATTTCCATGGCCAGGCGGTTGTAGCGCTGCTTGAGCTCGAGGTAGGGATCGGCGACGCCGGTCATGTCGCGGAGCATGCGATGGACCTTGCGGGCGACGGCGGGCGGGCTCTCGCGCATGTCCATGTCGTGCCAGAGGCCCAAGGCCTTGCGCAGGACCTTTTCGTGCATGACCTCGTCGTCGGTGATCATGCGGATCGAATCGAGCACCTGGCGGATCGCACAGGGGATACAATCAAAATGCGTTTTCATGGCACCTCACATCCGTCATCGGCTTTTCAAAATCCCAGAGCAGGATTATGCACGATTCCGGGGGAAAAGGAAAATGTTCTTCCGGGAAATCGCGCCATAGGATGGTTCCTGAGGTCCTTTTGACTCCCAGGGACCCAAGGGACCTAAGAGGCGGAGAGAACTTGTCAAGGAACAGGCGACTCCTTGGGGTTGCTATTTTGCGGGTTCGGGTACCGTCAGGAGGACGGAGAGCTCGCCCACAGTGATCTGGAACTCCCCTGGTTCTCCGAGGACGGGTTTGTTGTCGCGGCCGATAAAGGACAGGTCGTCGTAGTTCAACTCGAAGCGTACGGTCTGCGTCTGTTTGGGCGAGAGGTCGATCTTTTGGAAGCGTTTGAGCTGGCGGACGGCGGGGGTGACGGTGGCGACGAGGTCCGAGAGGTAGAGTTCGACGGTTTCCTTGCCGGCCAGGTCGCTGGCGTTGGTTACCTGCACGGTGACGGTGACAGTATCGCCCGGCTTCATTTCGCTCTTGTCGGCCTGCAAGGCGCGGTAGGTGAAGGTGCTGTAGGAGAGACCATATCCGAAGGGCCACTGCGGATCGAAGGGGTTTTCGCGAGTGGCTTCGCTGGGCTTGTGGTCGTAGGTGGTGAACGCGCCGGCGTAGCGGGGGTAGGTGTAGGGCAGCTTGCCGCTGGGGTTGACGTCGCCAAAGAGGACGTCGGCGACGGCCTGTCCGCCTTCCATGCCCGGCAGGTAGGCGGTGAGGATGGCCTGCGCGTCATCGACGATGGTGCGGATCACGCGGGGTCGGCCTTGGATGAGGACGAGGACGACGGGCTTGCCGGTGGCGGCGAGTTGCTCGACGAGGTTCAACTGCGGTTCGGTCATCGTGAGGTCGTTGATGTTGCCGGGCGTTTCGCAGTAGGCGGGTTCGCCGATGCAGGCGACGACGACGTCGGCGTTCTGCGCGGCGGCGACGGCGCCGGCGATGTCGTTTTCCTCGTCGAAGGTGACGGCATCGACGTAGGTAACGTTATCTTCGCCCACCTTGGTGCGGATGGCTTCGAGGACGGTGTGTTTCTCCTGGGGGTAAAGGGCTTCGTTGTCGCCCTGCCAGGTGAGGGTCCAGCCTCCGTTGAGGACGGACATGCGGTCGGCGGTGGGACCGGTGACGAGGACCCGAGTGGTCTTGGACAGCGGGAGGGTCTTGGATTGGTTCTTGAGCAGCGTGATGGCCTCCTGGGCGGCCTGGAGGTTCACGCGGCGGCTCTCTTCGAGGCCCACGTTATCGAGGAGGCTGGGGTTGGGATAAGGTTTTTCGAAGAGGCCCAGCTTGAACTTGACGCAGAGGATGTCGGCGACGGCTTCGTCGATGCGGGACATGGGGACCTCGCCCTCGTTGACGAGCTCGATCAGGGTGTCGTAGAAGCTGTAGTCGTAGGGGACCATGCTCATGTCGATGCCGGCGAGGACGGCCATCTTGACCGCTTCGCGGCGGTCTTTGGCGACCTTTTCGCGGGTGTAGAGGTTTTCGATGTCGGCCCAGTCGCTGACGACGAAGCCCTGGAAGCCGAGTTCGTTGCGGAGGAGGTCTTTCAGATAGAAGGTGCTGGCATGGACGGGGACACCGTTGATTTCGGAGGAGTTGACCATGCAGGTGACGGTGCCGGCGCGGACGGCGGCGGCGAAGGGCTTGAGGAAGTGCTGTCGCAACTGGCGTTCGGGGATGTAGGCGGGGGTTCGGTCGCGGCCCGAACGCGGGACGCTGTAACCCAGGTAGTGCTTCATGCAGGTGGCGACCTTGTCGGAGCGGGAGAGGTCGTCGCCCTGCTGGGCGCGGATGTAGGCGGCGCCCATGACGGAGGCGATGTAGGCGTCTTCGCCATAGGTTTCGAAGACGCGGGGCCACATCGGCTGGCGGGCGAGACCGAGAACGGGATTGAAGTTCCACGGGATGCCGACGGCGCGGGTTTCGAGGGCGGTGATCTCGGCGGCTCTGGCGGTCAAGTCAACGTTGCGGGCGGCGCCCATCGCGATGTTCTGCGGGAAGATGGTGGCGCCGAGGACGTAGTTGGCGCCGTGGATCGAGTCGATGCCATAGAGGATCGGGATGCCGAGGCGGGTTTCCTTGGTGGCGATGTCCTGCATCTGCGCGATCATTTCCTGCCAGTTTTTCGGGGTGCGTGCCTGTCCGCCGCAGTTGAGGATCGAGCCGATGTGGTGGTTGACGATGCCATCGCGGAGTTTCTCGGGGTCGAGGACGAGGTAGCCATCCTGGCCGGACTGGGCGAAGGACTCCAGCGTGATCTGGGTCATCTGGCCGACCTTCTCTTCGAGCGTCATTTTGGCGATGAGCTGTTTGACCTTCGCTTCGATCACGGCGTCATCCCTTTTCGACGCGGACTTCTCGGGGCCGGCACAGCCAAGCGCGGACAACGATCCTACTACGCATAGAAGCCAGAATGCTCTCATCGTTCGCTCCTTCTCTTCTGGTTGGTTCTCGGGACGTTGGAACGACTACCACCGGCGGACATGCTAACAGAGAAGCGCTGCGGGGCAAATGGAAAAGACTCTCTCAGGTGATTTGTGGATCGAGGACTTCAGCGAGTCCAGTCTCGGCAAAACCGCTCGGGGCCCCAGAGGCCCAGATTACCCTCAGGTTGCCGCTAATCTGAGCCTCTGCCCAATCTATCGCATCTCGGCCTGGCGGCACCCACGGATCTTTTCAACGAGGCCCCCTCTCTTTGTCGTTCCGAGCGAAGCGCGGCCGAGGAATCTGGCGATCGATCGGTGACGGTTGCGCTTCGCAGGCAAGCGCCATCGCTAAGCGCGCCCGTCGACCGGGGGCCGGCGCCTGCTGTGGCAGATCCCTCGACTGCGCTCGGGATGACAAGGTCGTGGTCGAGTGTCATTAAAGACACCATAGTGGAGGGGATCTTCCTTTGGGCCCGATGGCGTCCGTCCCCAGCCTTTGCGAAACGGGCGAGGGCGAGGCATGCCTCGCCCCTACGGGACCGTTACACGGGAAACGGTTGCGGGGCGGCGGTCAGGATGAACCAGCCTGCCTGGGACCATCGGAGTAGATAGCCTGTTCGGCTGTTTCGTGTGACGGATGGGTGGGTGGATGCCTTATGATGGGGGGACGGAAGCGGGATGGGCGAAGGCGAATTTGGAAAGGAGACGGCGATGGTGCGGAAACTGGCGTGTGTGTCGGTAGTGGCGGTGATCCTGTGTGCGGCGGCGATGGTTCAGGGGCCCGCGGAGGCGCAGCCCAGGCGAGCGGAGGCACAGAGCGAGGGGCAGGCGGCGACGGTTCTGGTGGAGGCGTTCGTGGTGGAGGTGAACGTGCCGGCGTTGTATGAGATGGGGGTCAGTCGGATCGGGCAGGCGCCTCATGCGGTCAGCGTGGCGAACCTTCTGAGGTGTCTGGAGAACGGTCAGGGGCGAGTGATGGCGGGGGCGAAGCAAGCCACCCAGGGCCACAGAGCAAGCAAGGTGCACGGGACACATACCGTGTATGTCAAGCGGGAGGGTCCGCCACCACAAAGGGACTATGCACCATACGAAGAAGGCAGCACCCTGTCGATTTGGGCGAGCCTGGAGTCGGAGCGGTCGGTGCTGGTCAGCTACGACCTTTCGTGTCGGGTATTCACGGTGCGGTCGGGGGCGGAGGAGGGTCCGCCGGAGACGGATTCGTGGGACTGGGATGGGTATGTTCTGTTGACGCCGGGGGAGCCTGCCATTGCGGCGGCGACGCAGGACGGGGAACGGGCGGTCTTTCTCGTGCTGACCGCGCACGTGCGGGCTCAGTGAGGGGAGCGGAGTCGGCAGAATTCTCTGGCGGCCTGGCAGGAATCGGGAGCGGACATCAGCGCCGAGATAACCGCCAGGCCGTCGGCGCCGGCGCCAAGCACGTCTCGTGCGTTGGTGAGGTTGATGCCCCCGATGGCGACCAGGGACAGGTGCGAGGCGGCGCGGATCGCGCGGAGGCCTTCGAGTCCCAGGGGCGGCGCGGTATCGATCTTGGTGGGGGTGAGGAAGACGGGGCTGGCGGCGAGATAGTCGACGTCGAGGTCGGCGGCGGCCTGGGCCTGTTCGACGCTTTCGATGGAAAGGCCGATGATGGCGTCGGGGCCCAAGATCCGGCGGGCCTCGGCGGCGGAGACATCGGTCTGGCCCAGGTGGACGCCATCGGCGTTCGCTTCGTGGGCGACGGCGACGTTGTCGTTTACGATCAGGGGGACGGCGTACTGATGGCAAAGCTCTGCCAGGCGGCGCGCTTCATCGACGAAGGGCTGGTGGGCGAGGGCCTTTTCTCGCAGTTGGACGAGGGTGACGCCTCCGTCGAGGGTCTCTTCGACAATCTCGTCGAGGGGGCGCGGTCCGGCGAGGACGCGGTCAGTGACGAGGTAAAGAAAGGGGTCGAAGGGCCTGCTCACGGCTGCACCTGCAAGCGGGAGGCGATCGTCGCTTCGTCGAGGTTGTAGAGGGCATCGAGGAAGTGCATGCGCAGCGTTGCGGGTCCGGCGCTGATGTCGCGGGCGAGTTCACCGGCGATGCCCATGACCGCCATGGCGTGGGCGGCGGCGAGGAACGGGTCGGGCTGAACGGCCAGGAAGGCGCCGGTGAGGGCGGTGGCGGTGCAGCCCATGCCGGTGACGCGGGTCATCAGGGCGCATCCGTTGGCGAGGACGCAGCGGCGGTCCGGGGCGACGACCACGTCCTTTTCGCCACTGACGACCACGACGCGGCAGCGCCGGGTGAGAGAAGCGGCGGCGTCGGCGACCTGCAAGGACTCATCGAGGCTGTCGACGCCCTTGGTCCGCCCTGCCGTACCGGCGAGTGCGGCGATTTCGGAGGCGTTGCCGCGGAGGACGGAGATCCCCCCTGCTTCCAGGAGGCGTCGTGCGGTCTCGGTGCGCAGGTGGGTGGCGCCGGCACCGACGGGGTCGAAGACCACAGGCCTGCCATGCTTTCGGGCGGCGTAGAGGGTGGTCATCATGCTGGCGATCCAGGGCTCGTCGAGGGTCCCCATGTTGAGGACGACGGCTCCGGCCAGGGCGGTCATCTCTTCGACCTCGTCAGGAGCGTGGGCCATGACGGGCGAGGCGCCGAGGGCGAGCAGCGCGTTGGCGGTGAGGTCCATGGCGACCCAGTTGGTGACGTTGTGCACGAGGGGTGCGGCGGCGCGGATGGCCTGGAGATCGGTCCAGATTTTCGAAGCGTCGATCATGTGTGTCCTTCCTTTCAGCGGTTGCGCTGGCTCTCCGATCATTTTGTACCCGAAATGTTGATCCTTGGCCAGCGCGAAGAGGGAGGAACCATCGGCAAGCAGAGCTTGCCGCTGCCACCCGGGTGTGCGGCGCGCAGGACACTTCTGGGGTCGGAGGGGAGGTGCTTCACTTCGTTCAGCATGACAAGAAAGAAGAGGCGGATCGCGATCCCAGGCGCAGGGGGACGAGGGACGGGGTTGCGGAGGGGGCGGTGAAGGGGTAGATTTGGGGGCAGGAATCGGGGTTCGGCAAGAATGGACGTCAGGTTTGTATTTGCAGAACCGCAGCGGGGAAACCGAACGAGGTGTGGGGATTTTGTGAAGGGGTCGGCTATGAAGAAGAGCGCGTTGGTATCCGCTATCGTCGCATTCGTGGTGGTTTGTGTTGTGTTGGGCGGTTGGGGCGAGGCGGCCTGGGGACGAGCGAGGGCGCGGGAGGAGATGGCGTTTCGGAACCCCAAGCTTTCGATCGACGATCGGGTGGCGGACCTGGTGGGTCGGATGACGCTGGAGGAGAAGGTCTCGCAGATGATGTACGACAGTCCGGCGATCGAGCGGCTGGGGATTCCGGCGTACAACTGGTGGAACGAGTGCCTGCACGGGGTGGCCCGGGCGGGTCGGGCGACGGTGTTTCCGCAGGCGATCGGGATGGCGGCGACGTTCGACGAGGACCTGGTGTCGCGGGTGTCGACGGCGATCTCGGACGAGGCGCGGGCGATGTACCAGGCGGCGATCGAGAACGACGTGCGGCTGCGGTACGGCGGTCTGACCTTCTGGACTCCGAATATCAATATCTTTCGCGACCCGCGCTGGGGGCGGGGGCAGGAGACGTACGGCGAAGATCCGTATCTGACGAGCGTGATGGGGTCGGCGTTCGTCCGGGGGCTCCAGGGCGACCATCCGCGGTATCTCAAGACGGCGGCGTGCGCGAAGCACTACGCGGTACACAGCGGGCCCGAGGAGTTGCGGCACGAGTTCGACGCGATCGCGAGCGACAAGGACCTGTACGAGACGTATCTTCCGGCGTTCAAGGCGCTGGTGGATGCGAAGGTGGAGGCGGTGATGTGCGCGTACAACCGCACGAACGGGGAACCCTGCTGCGGGAGCAAGACGCTGCTGGGCGAGATCCTGCACGACGAGTGGGGTTTCGAGGGGCATATCCTTTCGGACTGCTGGGCGCTGGTGGACCTGCACGCGGGGCATAAGGTGACGAATTCACCGGCGGAGTCGGCGGCGATGGCGCTCAACCACGGCGTGAGTCTCAACTGCGGAAACACGTATCCGCACCTGGTGGAGGCGGTGGAGAAGGGGCTGACGACGGAGGAGCGGATCGACGAGGCGCTGGCGATCCTGCTGCGGACGCGGTTCCAGCTGGGGATGTTCGATCCACCGAGGATGAACCCCTATACGAAGATTTCGACGAAGGTGATCCGCTGCGAGAAACACCAGGCGCTGGCGCGGGAGGCGGCGGCCAAGTCGGTGGTGCTGCTGAAGAATGGGGGCGGCGTGTTGCCTCTGAAGAAGGACATGCGATATCTGTACGTGACGGGGCCCTGTGCGACGAGCGTCGATGCCTTGATGGGGAACTACTATGGCGTCAGCGACGAGATGGTGACGATCCTGGAGGGGATCACGGGCAAGCTGGAGCCAGGGAGCTTCATTCAGTACAAGCAGGGTTTTCTGCTGGACCGCGAGAACGTCAATCCGATGGACTGGACGACGGGGGATGCGCAGCAGGCGGACGCGATGGTGGTGGTCATGGGCATCACGGGGATGCTCGAGGGCGAGGAAGGCGAGTCGATTGCGTCGCCTCATAAGGGCGACCGCGAGGATATCAGCCTGCCGCCCAACCAAGTGCAGTTTCTGCGTCGGCTGCGGCGGGGCAACGACAAGCCCATCATCGTGGTGCTGACGGCGGGCAGCCCGCTGGCGATCGGCGAGGTACACGAACTGGCGGATGCGGTGCTGTACGTGTGGTATCCGGGCGAGCAAGGCGGGCTGGGGGTGGCGGACGTGTTGTTTGGCGACGCGGCGCCGTCGGGGCGACTGCCGCTGACGTTCCCGAAATCGGTGGAGCAGTTGCCGCCTTACGAGGACTATTCGATGGAGGGTCGGACGTATCGGTACATGACGGAGGAGCCTCTGTATCCGTTCGGTTTCGGGCTCAGCTACACGCAGTTCGAGTATGGCGACCTGACGCTCGACCGCGAGAGGGTGAGCCAGGGTGATCCAGTCCAGGCGAGCGTTACGGTGCGAAACACGGGGGAGATGGTGGGTGAAGAGGTGGTGCAGCTTTACGTGACGGACGTGGAGGCGTCGACGCGGACGCCGATTGCGGCGCTAAAGGGGTTCCAGCGGGTGGCGCTGAAACCAGGGCAGAAGAAGGCGGTTCGTTTCACGATTACGCCGGAGATGATGTCTCTTGTGGACGAGGACGGGCAGAGCGTTCTGGAGCCCGGCGAGTTCAGGATTACGGTCGGCGGCTGCTCTCCGGGCGGGCGCGGGATCGCGCTGGGTGCGGCGCGCCCGAGTCAAGCGACCTTCGTCGTGGAGTAGGCGGACGGCGTGATCGGTGAGAATCTGGCACGCGTACGGGGTAGATTTATTCGGATCTGGGCAAACCGGCGGGTGACGTTGCCAGTAAGGCAGAGACGAATCTGGTGTGGTCGTGGCGGTCCAATCGTCGGGGGACGTCCTCGAATGGTGGCGGACCGTCAGAAGGTGCGTTCTCTTGTGGAGGTCCTGGTCATGAATCCGCTCCGCGTCTATTTGATTCTGGTGGTACTGATGGCGTCGATGCCCCTGCCGGCGGCGTGGGGGGAGGAGTCGGGATACACGGCGGTGACGACCGCCGATCCGGAGATCCCGGTGGAAGACCTGAAGCTGCTGCTGAAGCCCTTGCGGAAGGCGGAGCTGGTGACGGAGACGGAGGCGTGGCTGGGCCTGCTGCAGGAGAAGGTGCGGCAGATCAGCCTGGCGGAGATCAAGATGCGGCAGCAGAGCCGGGAGATCTCGCAGACCAAGCAGGACATCAAGGCGACGATCGATCAGGTGGAAGAGACGCAGGAGGCTCAGAAGGCGCCGGTTGCGGAGGCGGCAGTGACGGAGGCCCCTGCGGCGGCGGAGCAGGAGGTCGAACAGAAGGTTCAGGAGATCGAGGAAAAGACGCAGAGGATCGCAGAGGCGGCCACGGAGGTGCGTGAGACGACGGTGGCGGACGTGAACGTCGCGAAGGCGGAACCGGCTCGGTCGAGCGAGAAGGACGTGCTGGCGAAGGCGGAGGAAGTCGAGGCGGCGAAGGCGAAGCTGGCGCAGGCGGCGGAGGAGGCGAGCCAGGGGGGACTGGAGACGACGGAAAAGGTCAAGAAGATCGGGGAGGCGCAGGTCGAATTGCAGACCAAGGTGAAGGAGCAGTTGCTGGCGAGCATCAACAAGCTGCGGGAGGAGCAGACGGCGTTGCTGGACCGTCTGAACGTGGCGATCGAGGCGCTGCGCGGCAAAGGGGGCGAGGTCGAGGAGTACGAGAAGTATGCGACGGCGGTCTCGGGGCTGCACGTGGACGTCAAGGACATCAGCGCGACGCAAGCGATGATCTGGGGGTGGCTCAAGTCGCCTGAAGGGGGGATTCGCTGGGCCAAGACGATTATCTCGTTCGTGTTGATTCTCGTGATATCGATGATCGTGGCGTCGCTGCTGGGGCGGATCACGCGTCGGGCGGTCGCGATGAATCGGAAGTCGTCGGATCTGTTCAAGGACTTCATCGTCACGATCGTGCGCAAGGTGGTGCTGGTGATCGGTTTCGTGGTGGCGTTGTCGGTGTTGGGGATCAACGTGGGCCCACTGGTCGCGGGGATCGGTGCGTTGGGCTTCATTATCGGTTTTGCCTTGCAGGGGACGCTGGGGAATTTTGCGGCGGGGATGATGATTCTGCTGCACCGGCCTTACGACGTGGGCGACGTGGTGAATACGGCGGGCATCACGGGAACGGTCCAGTCGATGAACCTGAACACGACGACGATCAAGACGTTCGACAATCAGATCGTGGTGGTGCCGAACGGGTCGATCTGGGGCAACAACATCACGAACGTGACGGGCAGCGACACGCGGCGGGTGGACATGACGTTCGGGATCAGCTACAGCGACGACCAGGCAAAGGCGCAGCGAATTCTGGAGTCGATCGTGGACTCGCACGCGCTGGTGTTGAAGGACCCGGCGCCGACGATCAAGCTGCACGAGTTGGGGGATTCGTCGGTCAACTTCATCTGTCGGCCCTGGACGAAGACGGCCGACTACTGGGCGGTGTACTGGGACATCACGCGGAGCGTGAAGGAGCGTTTCGATGCGGAGGGGATCAGCATTCCGTTCCCGCAGCAGGACGTTCACATCTACCAGCAGGCCCTGGAATCGACGGTCGGTGCGCGGGATCTTCCGCTGGGTCGGATGGTGAACCCGAGCCGGGCGACCGACGGCAACATCGGATAGTTGCTGGGGGTTCTCGATGCGGACCCTCGGATCGAACTGGCGATATTGCACCTGGTGGGCGGACGCGTTCCTTGTGCTCAGACCCGCATCCGCCGATGGTGACCGCTACGTGCGAAGCGCTGGCAGCGCGTCCTCGCCAGAAACGCAGGGGATCAACTGACTTCCAGGACCTCCAGCTCGAAGTTGAGATTCCGGTCGGCCAGGGGGTGGTTGGCGTCGAGCGTGACGGTGGCGTCCGAGACGCCGGCAACGGTGACGTTGGTGGATTGGCCGTCGGGGTGGCTGACGGTGAGGCGCTGGCCGACCTGGGGCTCCATGCCCTCGGGCAACTGACCGCGCGGGACTTCCTGCATCAGTTCGTCCCGACGCGGGCCAAAGGCCTTTTCCGGGGGGACCTGGATCGTCTTGGACTGGCCGGCTTCCATCCCCTGGACCGCCTCATCAATCCCCGGCAGGACCTCGCCCTGGCCGACGGTGAACTCGATCGGTTCCTGCTCTCTGGAGTTGACCAACACCGCCCCATCGTCGAGTTTGCAGGTGTAATGGAGTCTCACGGTGGAACCCATGTTTGCCTGTGTCATGGTGCGTCCTTTCGCATTGAATGATACGTCCTGGGTTTCGTTGCCCAACGGCGTCGGCGCACGGCGTTGCTTTGGCATCTCTCCGGAGCATGTTCGTCTCAGACGGCGCCAGGCCATGCGGCATCAATTTTGATTGTACTACCGTATGAGGTGTGGGTTCGGATTTCAACCGATGGAGGGTCCATTCGGCCGATTTCTCGGGAAAAATCGAGAATGGCGTGGGTTTTGGGAGGTCGCGGGACCCATTTGCGTCAATGGACGAATTTCTCGAGGGTTTTTTCCTCGAGGCGGGTTACGTGGCAGATCTGTTTCTGGGCGTCGGCCTGGGCGTCGTAGTCGCTGCCGGGGGACTTGTACGTGAGTCGGCAGATGAAGACGCCCACTTCGCGGGTTTTGCGTCGGAGGTTGGGGGGCCAGAAGAGATCTTCCTTGCTGACGAGCTGCTTGCCGATGACCTCGGTGGCTCGTCCGGAGAACCCGAAGAGGGCGAGGGTGATGGATTTGCGTCGGTGGTCGTTGACGGCGATGACGACGCCGGCGTCCTGCTGCTCTCGGACCCAGGGGCAGACGACCCAGTTGCCGCGTTCGTTGAGGTAATGCAGGCCGGGGGTGGTGCTGTCTTTGATCTGGAAGGGGTTTCGCGGGGCGCCGAAACAACTGGGGGTGTTCTGGTCGCTTTGGCGGTAGACGCTGAAGAACGGCACGGAGGGGGGACCCGAGGGCGTAGCGAAGGGTTTGCACCCGAAGAGATCGGCGACGAAGAACTCGAGGAGGTAGTTGACGCGCTGGCTCCCGATGAGGATGGCGGTGCCGGGCTGGGGGTTCTGCTGGGTCTGTCGGAAGACCTCGCGGATGTGGCTGATGTCTTCGTTGAGGAGCCCGGGGTCGACGATGTGATCGGCGGGTGAATAGCGGAAGGGCAGGTATCGGAAGTTGAGGGGCAGGTTGCGGGTAGTGCCCTGGTTGGTGTCGGAGAGCTTGTTGACGACCTCGGCGGCGACGGTGGAATCGCGGCGTGAGATCCAGCGCCAGGTGACTTCACCGGCGCTGAGGGGCTGGTATTCGCCCAGGTAGATGGTTACCTCGCCTCCCTGGCGGGCCATGGCACTCCAGAGGGGGGCCCGGCCGATGCCGAAGAGGCCTCCAGGAAGTTCGTCGGCGGGGATGCCCTTCGCGATGAGCCAGGCGCAGAGGCGGCTGAGCAGCACGAAGCTGACGCTGGCGGCGCGGTCGTTGTAGAGACGGGCGATGGTGTGGCGGTTGACGCCGGCCCAGTCGGCCAGGTCGCCGATCACTCCGTGGTAGTCCTGGCCGTAGCGACTGAGCAGCTCTTTGAGACGGAATTCCACTTTCATCGGCGATTCTCCTTCCATGAAAGGATATGGTCACTTGCGTGGCCTGGATCGGCTCATATGGAGCATATTGTAGCCGCAAAAGGCCGACGAACAGCCGGACAAATGTTCACGGTATTAGCCACACAGGGTCCATCTGTACAACTCGGCGCGAGGTGCTGCAAGGGTCGAAATTGAACCGTCTTGACCGATGCGACCGATTTCTCGTATGCTGCGCCGTGAAACTTGAATCCGTTTGTGCTTGATCATGTGGATTCATGGTACCATCTATCGGACGCAAGGAAAAGGTAAATCGCCGAGGGCAGGGCGCCCCATGCGACGGATTCCAGGCCCGTGCCGGCGAGCGTGCGGCAGCCTTACCTCTATTGAACCGACCTTCCGCATCCGTACCCATCCGAGGAGTATACCATGCATCGTTCAGATCGCGAGCATGCTCTGTTTCGTCTGCGGAATGCCCCCTACCGATCACGGACGACGGAGGCGGCGATCGCGTGGATTTCGCAGGACCCGTCTGAGGCCGACCTGATCGCGGGTCTGGCATGCAGGCGCAGGGCTCCGGCGGCGCTGGAGGCGTTCAGCGCATTGCAGAGCGAAGCACCGGACATTTTCGAGGCGGTGCAGCGGACCATCGGCGGCGACCTGTGTAAGACCTACGCCTTGTTCGAAAGCCTTCATCGGCTGCCCTGGTATGGGGGGCTTCGGGCTTTTTTGAGCCTTCCCGCGCCGCCGCAATCCTCGCCTTGCACCTATGCCTTCTTCATTCTCGCCCGCAACAAGATCTTCTTCCCGCCTTACGATGCAGGAGACCCGTACGAGCACTGTTTCCACGCGATGTGGCGTTTGGCGGCGATGGCGCGGGCGGGCAACTGGCAGGACAGCGACGAATGGGTCCTGACGGTGATCTGGATGCTGGAGACGCATTTAAATCGTGCGGAGCCGGACGAGTTCATCGTGTACTTTACGGCGTTGATCCTGGGGCAGATGGCTCCGGCGCAGGACATGCTGGAGAACCTGCGGCGGCACGCGGGGCAGGAGACGCATCCACACGTGCAGCGGGTGGCGGGACGAACGCTGGGACACCTGCAAACCACTTTCGACCTCGAACAGAAGTGGCAAGCGACGTCGCAGTCGGCAGGCCTGGAAGAGCCGTTCGAGACGCCTGCCGAGCCCGTTCGGCGGTTTGCGGTGCCCGCGACCATCGGCATGCTCCTGGCGAGCGTCGCGTTCGGCACGATCAAGCACGTGACGCTGGCGCGGCACAAGCTGTGCGAGTGAAGATAACACCAGCGTGACCGTCACTGGCGAGATGAGGTTGCGCGGAGAGGAGACCGTCGGCAATCCCGATTGCATCGGGATTGAGGCTGCTAGCCAATAGGGGCGGCTTGAAAGGGAGGGTTATTCCCGGTCGAAGAGGAAATGCTTCCCTTCGTTCAGCATGACAGTGGTCCGTTCGTGGCGGCTTTCGGCATGACAATGCTGCGGGCGGGTTGGTGACGTCCTGGCAGGCGAGTGCGTTCAACAGGGGCGGGTGAAGCGGTGGAACAGGGCGTCGAGTTCGGCGGGCGGGGGCGACTGTTCGATGAAGATGGCGAGGCCTTCGGGGCGAAGCGACGCGGTCACTTCCAGCACTTCTTCAGCGGGGCAGAAGATCAGCAGGGATCTGCGTTTCTGTTGAATCCGGCGGAGCATGGGGAGCCAGGCGAGGGCGGAGGGACTGCCGGCGCCGGGGGTGAACTGGATCGCGTGGATTTCGGGGACTTCCAGGAGGCTGTCGATATGGCGGGCGGCGTCGGGACCGTCGAGGTGGAAGACGGCGCGGCCTGCGGCGGCGGCTTCGCGGGCGATTTCGGGCAGGAACAGCTCGCGGAAATGGGTCGGGCCGATGAGGGCGTTGAAGTCGCAGGCAGGCACGGCATAGGGACGACTTGACCAGAGGCCCAGCCAGTGGATCAGTCCGGCGCGATGCTCCAGGGAGGCGGCGTAGAGACTGGCAAAGGCCCGCTGCCAACTCGCGCAGATGGCGTCGACGGCGGCTTTGACTCTGTCGGGTTGGGTCACGACGTCGAGGCAGAGCTGCGCCGAGCCACGGAGGTTGAGCAGCACGTCGGCGGCGCCGCCCAGATCGGGCGTGCAGAGGAGGTACCGCCCCGCCGCATCTTGTGCGACGCGCTGCGTCAGCTCGTGCAGGAGTCGCCAGTCGGGATGACCGTCGGGGATCGTCCAATCGGGGGCGTTGGACCAGTCGTCGTCGATGAAGGGGTGGGTCCAGGTCGTATCGGAGCGGACGTCGCGCGTACCACCGAGCAGGCTGCTGAGCAGGACGGGACCGAAATCGACGCGGATACGCGGCAGGATGTCACCAACGCGGTGGACCTGCTGCATGTCGAGCATTTTCTCGCGGAACCAGAGGTCGGGCTGGTTCATGCATTCGAGACGACGGGTGATGGGCCGGTCGGGACGGGTATTGGCCTCGGCCATGAAGACGGGACGGTCGATGAGATCCTGATGCCACCAAGCTTCGAGACGCCGGGCGATCCGGGGGAAGTCCTCGCAGCATTCCAGGGGCTGCTGTGCGATGGCGTTCAACTGCCGGGCCCAGTGCGGGACTTGTTCGATGGGCATATCGATCAGCCTTTCAGGAGGGCCAGCATGACGACAACGCACAGGACGCAGATGCCGAGGGCAATGAGGAAGCCGAGCCAGGACTGGCGGGTGGGCTTGACGACGAAGAGGCCGGCGGCGGTGATCCAGCGCTGCGACGGGGGGACCGCCTGGTCGAGGGGCCAGTCGAGCTTGTGTTCCTGGCCGACGGGGACGTAGATCTTCGTGAGGAAGCGTTCGAGCCTGGCTCGATCGGGCGGACGGGTGAGCAGGCTGCCGACGATGCCGGCGAGGATTCCGGCGAGGATCGGTACCGCGATGGTCATAGCGCGGGACAGATCGCCGATGTAGCGGGTGACGATGAATGCGACGACGGCGGAGATCGTGCTGGAGAACATGCCGGTGGTGTTCATCCGGCGCCAGAGGATACCCATGGCAGTGGAGACACCGACGAGGCTGAGGATGTTGAAGTAATCGAGGATGGCCTTGACGACGCTCTTGCGCATAAGGATCGCAACGAGGAGCGAGACGAGCACGACGAGGATGCCGGCGATGCGGGTGACCTGGACCATGTGCTTTTCGTCGGCGTCGGGTCGGACGTAGACGCGGTAGAGGTTTTCGGAGAAGAGGCCGGCGACGGTGATCTGGAAGGCGTCGCCCGAGGACATGGCGGTGGCGAGGACGCAGGCGAGCATGACGCCCTGGAGGAGGGGCGAGAGGAGCATGCGGATGGAGTCGCCAAAGGCGGCGTCGGGATGGATGGCGGCACCGGTCTGGAAGAGATAGGCGAGCCAGGCGAGGCCCAGGAGGGCCCAGCCGATGGTGCAGATGCGTTTGAGCATGTTTCCATAGGTGAAGCCGACCCGCCCTTCCCACTCGGTGCGTCCGGCGCCGCAGACGGGGATCAGGTGGGGGAAGGCCAGGGCGCTGAGCGGTGCGTTGATGCAGAGCAGGATCACGGTCCAGAGGTCGAAGACGCCGGGATCGAAGAGGCTCAGGAGGTTGCCCTGGTCGGTGCGAGCGGCGAGCGTTTGGCGCATGCCCTCGAGGCCACCGACTTCTTCGAGGTTCAGGGCCATGGGGATGGCGATCACCGAGAGGGCGATGATCATCAGGCCCTGGACCATGTCGGTGCGGATGGCGGCGACGATGCCACCCCAGTAGCTGTAGATGAGAAAGACGGCAGTGGTGACGAGGAGGATGCCGAAGAACCAGAATTCGCTTTCGCGCGGGGTCAGGGGCGCGGCGGCTGACTCAGGAGTGGAAGGTTGGGAGCCAGGGTTCGAGAGTTGGCCATCGCCAAGCTGCGCTTGAGGCTGCCACCCATCGCCGGGTTCCACACGAGCTACGGTCTGGGCATCGGCGGATGTGGCGTCGACGGCGGCTTTGCCCATGAGGCCCTGGGCGGTGCGGGCGGTAGCGAGCAGGACGCTGGCGAGGCAGACGATCATGCCGGCGGCGGCGACGAGGATGTAGAGGGCGCTGGCGGGTTTTCCGAAGCGTTGCTGGAAGAAGTCAGCGAGGGTGAGGACGCGCATGCGGCGGACGATCGGCGCGATGAGCCAATAGAACGGGGTTCCGAACATCCACATCCAGGAGACCCAGATTCCGGAGGCCCCGCCGGAGACGGTCTTGCTGACGACGCCGGCGACGTCGCCGGGGTTGGTGCCGGCACCGAAGGCGTGCATGACCATCATCCAGACGCCGAAGCGACGGTTGCCGAGGAGATAGCCCTCCTGGTCGTGGATGCCCCGCTTGCTCCACCAGCCCATCAGCAACATGCCGGCGAAGTACAGCACCAGGACGATCCATACGGCTACGTGCAATCCGAGAAACACCATTGCAGCTCCAACTGGCACCCAGCGTCCCGACGCCCGGCGGCGTCGGCGTCACCCCCCTGCCGGGACGTCATGGTATCGCGTTGGGGAGGGCTGCGTCAACCACGGACCTCGGATGAGGGGCATGGGCGTGCTTGCGATCGGGTCCTCTGAGATGCTATGTGCCGGCAGCGATGGACGGCGGGCAAGGGCAAATGCGAAATGCGAAACACGAAATCCGAGACTAATTGAAAGCACAAAGCACCCCGATACGCTGCGTTTGCACCGGAACGCGTGGGTTGAGAACCCGCCCTAGGCGCGAGGAAAAGGGGACGTCTCATCCTGAGGGGAGATCCTTCGCTGTCGCTCAGGATGACAAGGGGGGACGCTCCTGAGGGCACGGATTGGACGAGGAAGGACGCACGCGATGACAGTGACGGCAGTTAGGAGCACAGAGCGCGAGACGTGGATGTCCTTTCGCACCATCGCGGCCCCGCCGCTGGTCAACTCAGGATGAAGAGGGGGGAGGCAACCAGGATGGCCGAACGCGGAGGCGCTTAGGCGGACAGAGGGAGGAGATGCGGAGGGTGACGGGATGGAAGTTGGGTGGGGACCTTTCGGAATTCGGGTCAGGGGGTTGGGTATCGGGTGCGGAGGGCGGCGCGTTCGGCGGCGGTGATGGGGATCATGCTGCCATGTTTGGCGCCGTCGGGGGTGGTGACGTCGATCGGGGTGAAGGTGGTGAAGTCGGTGGTCTGCCAGGCCTGGAGGGGGCGGTGGAAGGGGTCGCCATAGACATACCACTTGTCCTGGCCGATGAGGCGGATCACCTCGGGGCCCTCGGTGGGTTTATCTTGGCCTGCGAAGACTTCTTGGCCATACCCGGCGTCGGCGAAGCTGTCCTGGGTGGGGTCGAGGCTGGTGACGGCAGCGAGGCGGTTGCCCATGCGGTCGTCGACGTCGCCTGGCTTGTGGAAGCCATAATAGGTGCCCTGATGTTCGACGATGGTCAGGTCGATGTCGTGGATGCCGAGGTCGTACCAGACGGCGGAACGGGCGGGCGTGATGTCGGTCCAGTCCCGGGTGGTGACGTAGTGGATGGTGTTGTGGCCGTTGTGGATCGAGGCCCAGTAGACGTAGAAAAGGTCCTGGGCGGGGACGTGGAAGAACTCGGGGGCCCAGGCGCGCTGTCCGGCGGGCTCGACGACGTCGATGGGACCGCCCTTCCAGTGGATCAGGTCGGTGGATTGCCAGTGGAAGATCGTCGGGTGGTCCCAGCCTTTGGTATGCACGAGGTGGAAGGTGTCGTTGACGCGATTGACGAAGGGGTCGCGCAGGCGGACGCCGGGGTCGAAGACGGGTTGGCCATCGTTGAGGGCGTGCCAGTGGCGAGCGTCGTCGCTGACGGCGTAGAAGAGCTTTTCGGCGGGACCGAAGTAGGCCATCAGGTAGGCGCTGTATCGCTCGTTACTGGCGTGGGCGATGCCGGCGAGACCTGCAAGGACCACGGTTATGACTACTGCCTGCTTCATAGCATACTCCTGCTCGTGTCGGTGGCGATCTCGACGCAGGCTACGTTGTCAGTCCGCGTGACTGCGAATTGGAGACACGCCTGGTCTCTGCGGAGGTCCTTCGACTGCGCGTTGCTCCGCTCAGGATGACCGGGTCGGGGTCACGTATTGTTCCATCTCTATCGATGCTATTGTTTTGCGAGCTTGTCCAGTTTGGTGAAGAAGTCGCGGAAAATGGGGTCGCGATGGACAAAATTGACGACGCGGATCAGGTGCCTGGAATTGTCGAAGCTGAGGGTGTAGTTGTCGGTGACGATCGGGCTGTGGACGAGGTCGGAGGGCAGCCAGCGGTCGTTGACGAGCCAGGCGATAGCGGTCATGTCCCAGAGGACCTTGGACCAGGCGAAGTGGTCCTTGTGGTAGTCCTTGAAGATCTTGAGCAGGTAGTCGCCGACGGGTCCGCGACCGGCGACGTAGCGTTCCATCTCGGGCACGGTCGTGGTGAAATGGGTGACGATGGGCGTGCAGGGCAACTGGACGAAGGGCACGCCACTGTCGAAGATGACGCGGGAGGCGTGGAGGTCCTGGCGGAAGTTGAACTCGCGCTGGTGGGGCCAGTGGTGGCCGTTGCCGCCCAGCCAGACGACGACGATGTTGCGGACGATCGACGGTTCGATGAGGATGGCGTTGCTGACGTTGGTGATGGCGCCGACGGCGGCGACGTAGAGCGGATTGTCGGGACTGGCCTTCTTCGCGCGTTCGATCAGGTCGGCGACGGCGGGGCTTCGCTCGGGTTTTTTGAGGTCCGTGAGGTAGCGGGTGCTACCCTTGAAGGCGAAATCGTCGGGCGAGCGGTCGAGCTTGTCCAGGACGCGGAGGATCTCTTCGTAGCTCTTTTGCATGCCATCGGCGGGACCGGTGGAGCGGCTGTTGTGGAACGGCGCCGCGTAGACCGCCTGGACGTCCAGCTCGGGCGAGATCAGGGCGTAGACCAGGGCGAACTGGTCGTCGATCTCGTTGTAGGTATCCGTGTCGAAGACCATGCGGACGGGCCTGTCGCGCGGGGGTTGGAGCATTTCGATGCGCTGACCGGGTGCCATCGGAGGATAATCCTGGGCGAACGCCATCGTGCCGGTCAGGGTGATCGTTAAGAACAGAACAGTGTGCATCCGCTTCTTCATCGGTTCTCCTTTCGATTGCGGGACAGAACCGCACGGACACAGAGGCGTCCATGCGTGTCTCCAGGATCGGGGAAAGTCGGGCGAGCGTCAACGGTTTTCCGGGTGCGGGAGGCAAGGAGCGCGCCTGGCATGGAGTGGCGGAGGGGTCCGATGGGTTGTGGCGATATTGCGGAGGTGAGGGCGAGGCATGGTTCGCCCCTACCGGGGGATGGACTTGACGAGTTGTAGCGTCTTACGACGCCACTACGAACCTGGTCAGGTCCGGGCCATCCATAGTCCCGATTGCATCGGGATTGAGGCTGCCACCCTGGTAGGGTGAGGACAGCGCGCTCAGGCGGTGTGGCGGGTGACGGCGACGGCCTGGTCGCGGGCTCGGAGGAGGGTGTCGCGGACGGTTTCGGGATCGGCGAGGGCGCAGAGGGAGGCTTCGGGGACCTGGTCTCCGGCGCCGGCGGTCTGGACGCGCAGCTCCCAGATGCCGCACCAGCGCAGGAGCGGGCCCTGGGCGAGGACGACATCGGTGATGCGGTCGAGGGGAATGGCCTTTCGCTTGAGGAAGAAGACGCCGTAATCGACACGCAGGGTGGTTCCGTCGAGCCAGTAGCGGAGGGTTTCGGCTTGCTTGCGCGAAAGCCATGGGCCCAGCGTGAAGGCGTGGATCAGGGCGAGGGGGATGCCGATGCCGACGAACCAGACGCCGACCACGATAATCAACACAATCTGCATCCAATAGAAGTACCGCGCCGCCGGCTCGCGCTGGATGGAAAACTCATTGGTCGCTGATTCGTTCATGCGCCTGGCTCCCACAAGGTCACTTTCCCGGCCCGACCGATACCTGCCATCGGACTCGGAAGCGCTCCACCACCATAGCATAGCCGGCGGCATCCCTCCAGACCCAGCCCGCGATTTCGGTCTTTCGCATCGGTTCGACTCGCGGACCCAGGCGGTCAGAATCTAGGTACGATCGGGTGGCCAGGTCGGCACTTCGAACTCAGGGCTGGCCTCCATCAGTGAGAACGCCACCGGCTCATCGGGCTGCACCTCCAACTGGGAGAACACGATTTCCATCCAGATGACACTGTCATGCGCCAGCAGCTCTATGAGCAGAGACGATCGTCGGTCCTCCTCATTGGCGGCATGGGTTGCCAGCAGCGGCGAGGTGTTGATCTCAGCGGCAAGAAAGACCGCGTACGAGTCTTGAGTATCGTACCACTGCGTGGGCGGGTCCTCCTCAATGCGGAGGTGCACGATATTCCTGAACGTGCAAGTGAAGTCAGCGCCAACGTACTCGAACTGACCATTGGCATAAAGGCGTTTGATGTTGGGGCACCCCAAGCGCATCACGACGGTCTTCAGATTGCGCCCCACCACGACCGACTCTACGCATCCGTCGTGAAAGAAATCCCAGTAGAAATATTTCCACAAATCCCCGTCCGAGGTCTTGGAGAACTGGTCGAGGTGCTGACGATAGGGTGTGGCCGGGTCTTCCCACCAGGCGCCGTCACTGTCTTTGCGAATGCGAAAGGTCATAGCTCACGTCTCCACGCCGGGCAACATCATCAGGGTCCGGGGGCCAGGGGATAGCGGGCGCGGAAGATGGTGCCTTGCTCGGGGGTGCTGGTGAAGGAGACGGTGCCCTGGAGGTAGCGTTCGGTGAGCAGGCGTACGCTGTAGGTGCCGAGTCCCCGGCCGGAACCTTTGGTGGAGAAGGACCGCTGGAAGATTTGCAGCTGCACGTCGCGCGGCATATGGGCTTCGTTATGGACCCAAAACTCGACGGTGCCATCGGTGGCGGCACAGCCAGTCGTGACGGTCTGGCCGGCCCACGACGCCTCAAGGGCGTTCTTGATGAGATTGCAGAGGACGCGAAGCAACAGGACGCGGTCGCTGTGAAGTACGACGTCCTGGGCCCGATCATCGATGCGCAGGGCACGATCCATAGCGACGGGATGGCCCATGTAGAGATCGACGGCGTCGCGGAGCAGGCCCAGGGTGCCAACCTTGGCGGGGCTCAGGACCAATTCGCCACTTTCGGCGCGCAGGAGGGTGCGTTGGGCGCCGATCTCTTCGTTCAATTCGCGGGAGAGTCGCTGGATGTCTTCGAGGTAGCGAGCACGCTCGTCGGAGCCGGCCTTGCGGAGGAAATCGATGGACCAGGTCAGGCCGCAGGCGACGTTGTGGATGTCGTGCAGGAAGATGCGTTCGAGGGCCTGGCGGCGTTTTTCGTGGCTGATGTCCAGGGCGGCGAAGACGGTGAACCGCTCGCCTGCGATCTCGACGGGGGTGGTCCAGATACGCAGATCGAGCGATTCGTGGGTATCACCACGCACGATGCGGCACTCACGGACCTCGTCGGCGCCGGCCAGGCTGCCGAGAATGGCTCCGACGGCGCCGCAGGTGCTGCAAAACTCGCTGGCACCGCAGCCGCCGGGATTATCGGAAGCGTGGACGCAGCCCAGGGCTTCGCCTGGGCGGAGGCCATAGATGTGCTCTTTCCGGCGGTCGGGGTAAACGAGACTGACGAAACGGTCGTTGGCGAAGACGATCTGCCGCTGGGCGTTGAGCACGACCAGTGCGCAGGGGACCACCTCGGGCAGAACGTCGAGTAACGTCCGCTCGCTGAACAGGCGAGATTGCCGTTGCACCTCGTGGGGCAAGGCACGCTCGGCTGGGGCAAATTGCGTGCAGTCCGGCTCCAATTCCATCGGTCACTCCCATTTATCCATACAGCGCCATCATGCCATAGGAGAGGGGCACAAGCAAGACTAATTCGATCCGAGTCGGGATCACGGCGAGACCATGTGTACGCTCTGGAGGCCCGATCGCATCACCGCCTCTCGCAGCGCGGGATTGAATACCACGCGGGATTTCCAGTGTTTGAGCAGGAGATTGAGGCGGAGGGGTCGAATCCGGTCGCGATAGCGTCGCTCGAAGCCCTGAGGACCGGGGCGCAAGGCCTGGGCGAGGGCCAGGGCGCTGCGAAAGGCGTAGCTGAAGCCCTCGGCGGAACTGGGGCTGATCCAGCCTGCGGCTTCGCCGATGAGGGCGATGCCGTCGGCAGAGGCAACGAGGTCCGCCTGCCTGGTGGGGCGCACGATGTAGGCGCCTTCGCGGCGGAGGGTCCGTCCGAATTCGAAACCATGGCGACGCAGCTTGTCTTTGAGCAGGTCGAAGCGGGCGGAGGCAGCGGGTCCGGGGTGGAGCGCGGCGCCGATGAGCAGGTGATCGGCCTTGGGGATGGTCCATCCGTAGTAGTCGGTGATTTCGCGGTCGAACAGCGAAGTGAAATAGAGGAGATTGTGGTCCTTCTCGACGCACTCCTGGATGGCGATATAGCGCAACGAACAGGGTCTTTGCGGAGTCAACAGGCGGCGGACGCGGGAATTGGCGCCGCCGGCGCCGACGAGGATCTTCGTTCGGACCGTCTCCGTGACGCCGCTGTGGCGAAGCGAGAGCGTGAACCCCTCCGAATCGCGGGTGAAGTCGGTGAAGCGACAGTCGGTGCGGATCTCGACGCTGGAGGGCACCATCGAGAGCAGCCAGGTGTCGAAACGCTGGCGGTCCATGTTGATGTAGTGCCGCTGGTAGGATCGTTCGAGGTCTCGGCGGAGGTCGACCGCCTTGACGACGAAGAGTTGCGGTTCTTCGAGGACGTTCCTGGGCAGGCCCAGGCCCATGACCGAGAGCATCCGCTGGGCGTCGGGGGCAAGGAGACCGCCGCAGCATTTGGGAGGAGCGAGCAGGCCGGAATCGTCTGCGAGGCGCCGCTTCTCGATCAGCAGGACGCGGTAGTGCGGACCGATCAGACGGGCCAGGGTGGCTCCAGCGGGGCCTGCTCCCACAATGGCTACATCGTACATGGTCACCGCACGCAGACTCAATCGCTCTCGACCGCAGAGTCACTCGGCCGCCCTGCTCACCGGCACCATAGGTGCCGCGACGGAGTTGGACGGACCAGATCCACATCTGGTGACGGTATTGTGACATCTGGTGCGCGCGAGGGCAAGGCCAAATCCGCCATCTCCAAGGCTTCGCCTTGAGGCTGCCACCCTGCGCAAAATCCTTCGGCGTACTGCGGGCGGGCGGTGAGGCGCGGGGTTAGAGGAGGCGGGCGGCGTCTTTGGCGGCGTAGGTGATGAGGATGTCGGCGCCGGCGCGTTTGATGGAGGTGAGGACTTCCATCATGGCGGTGTCGAGGTCTAGCAGGCCCTTTTCGGCGGCGGCGTGGAGCATCATGTATTCG